>Ga0182027_10003562_pt1 | contig 24578 bp, 19 predicted proteins | sample 712E1DmetaG_FD_121300 | JGI IMG/M metagenome (GOLD analysis project Ga0182027, IMG submission 121300) | Permafrost microbial communities from Stordalen Mire, Sweden - 712E1D metaG (Illumina Assembly) | ecosystem: Environmental > Terrestrial > Soil > Wetlands > Permafrost | place: Sweden... | reverse complement strand
GTTTCTGAAACCGGTGATGACAGTGAAGAAAACCTTGGAATAAAGAACACCCTGAAAACAACCAGTAACTTCCGTGTAGGAGGTGAGTTCCGGCTAAACAATCTTTATCTGCGAACAGGATATGGTTTTTATGGCAAACCATTTAAATCGGGTGATGCAAACTCAAATCTTGATTATAGTTCAATCTCTTTCGGGGCAGGGTTGAGAGAACAAAAATTTTCAATAGACTTTGCTTATACTAATTTCAGTTATTCACAGAACTATTTTTTATACCCCTCAAGTACAGATTATCAGGGTAATAACATCGATGCTGCATCAGCCAATCTGAACACAGTTAAAAACATGTTTACACTGACTTTGGGATACAAGTTTGGTATTTAATACTTTGATGACTTCCTTTGAAAGAGGCGTTCTCAATTGAGATAGCCTCTTTTTTTATAGATAATCGATAAATTCCGGCCCCATATTGAAAATCAGGTCAATAATGCTTAACTGCTGATCTAAACGATTACAAGTATCAAAAACCTGCATGTATTCTTTGACAATGAATTGAGATTTTTCTTTCGGCGATATTTTGTATCTGAAGTCATTATCAGCTTCTCCGATGGGTTCAAAATTAGTAGTATGTGTTAGTTTAATATTCAATTTAAGCATTTTAAGAACTGACTCCGTAAGTTCCATGTTCAGGTCTATAAGAAAATCAATCTTCTTAGAAATTATCTTTTCAATATTTTCAAAATAAAATTGGAAATAGGGCGATGAGTTATATGATGCAGTTATAGCCCTCAAATGAACCTGTTGCCACCGTTTGGAGTAGTCGATTCTGATTTCTTTTAATGGTGTTTTGTGTTGACTGCCAAGATAAACCGGCACCGACAGTAGCTGTGGACCATGTGATGAGAGTATATAACATCTGTTCCTGTAAGACTGTTTCAGGTAGTTTTCCTCCAATTCGACTAATACTTCATCAGCTTGTGAAATCAGCGAGAAATATTCCACCGGTGGTAAGTAAGCTGTGGAAACCAGTATTTTCCCTGCCATTGTAAAAAGGATCACTCTATCTTGTTAATCATACTGGCAGCGAAACCGGCCCCGAATCCATTATCAATATTCACAACCGTGACACCAGTTGAACAACTGGTCAGCATAGCCAGCAGAGCAGAAATCCCTCCGAAATTAGCACCATACCCAACGCTCGTGGGAACAGCAATTACCGGTTTATCAACCAGTCCACCTACAACGCTTGCAAGAGCCCCTTCCATACCTGCTATAACTATAATTACCCTGCAGTTCCTGATTTCCGGTAATTTGTCTACAAGCCGGTGAATTCCTGCTACGCCTGCATCATAAATTCTTAAGACATTATTTCCAAGGAGCTCAGCTGTAATGGCAGCCTCTTCCGCTACCGGCATATCAGATGTTCCAGCAGTAATAATTGCAATTCTGCTTTCAGGTATCTTCGGCTTTTTCTTTTGCAATGAAATAATCCTTGCCATAGGGTAATAAACAGCATCAGTTGATATGCTCCGGACAGCTTCGTACATTTCATTATTTGCCCTCGTACCAATGACATTATTTTCCTTTTCTGACATCACTCTGAATATTTCTTTGACCTGCTCGACTGATTTACCCGCACAGTAAATAATTTCAGGATATCCTGTCCGCATTTCGCGGTGATGATCTATTCTTGCAAAACCAAGATCGGTATATGGGAAATTTTTAAGTACTTCCAAAGCCTCTTCGATGCTTGTCTCTCCTTTTTTAACATCTTTGAGCAGTTTTTCAACTTCTTTTGCATTCATATTTCTCTTTTTTCAGGATTTAAACTTCCTGTCCTGTAACCTTCAAGGTCCAAAGATACGTATCTGAATCCTATTTTTTTCAGGTTGGAAATAATATGTTCTTTGTCAGGATTATGAATGATCTTTTCGATGTACCCGGGCATGCACTCAATTCTGGCCAAATCACCATGTAACCTGACTCTTGTTCCGGGATAACCTAATTCAAATAACATATTTTCAGCTTCTTCAACCAACCTGAGTGTTCCTTCATTAATCTTGGTATCGTAGGGAATTCTTGTCAGTAAGCATGCCATCGCAGGCTTGTCCCAGATGTCAAGATCTGCCTCCCTTGATAATTCCCGTATATCTTTTTTTGTAAGACCTGCTTCGAGAAGAGGACTCCTGATACCCAGTTCTTTCAGAGCTGCTATGCCTGGTCTGAAATCACCGGTATCATCAGCATTTGTTCCGTCAATAACAAATTGATAACTGTTTTCCTCTGCAAAGCTCAATAGATCTGTGAAGATTGTTTTCTTACACTGATAACATCTGTCAATAGGGTTATTTCTTATCATTTCCGGGAAAGAAATATCTATTATTTTATGTTTAATGCCAAAGGAGCGTGTGAATTCAATGGCTTCATCTATTTCGCGGGAGGGGATATATGGTGTTCTTATTGTTATTGCAATTATGCCTGATTTTCTTACTGTATGTGCCCGGTGCAAAAGAAATGAACTGTCAACTCCTCCTGAAAAAGCAACCACAAATGAATTGAGATTTTTTAGTATTGAGTCGAGTTTTGATGATTTTTGGTCTCTTATATTCATTTTATTATTTCGAATTATGAATTTCTAATTTCTAATTTACTACTTACTATTTACTATTTACTTTTCAGTAACAAGGCCATAATAGTATTGTAGACCTCCTTGACCGGAACCTGTTTTTCAGCAGCTATACGTTTACATTCTTCATATTCGGGTTTACAGGATACTTCTTTCCCGTTATAGTATGATCGTTTAACAGTTAATTCGCCATAAATGGTCTGAATAGTTTCGAAGTTCCGTACAAGAGTATCCTTCCTGAATGGGAAAGTCCTGATTCCCAATGATGTTGATTCGCTAAAAATGATATTTTTAACGGTATCGGCTAATTCTGTTTCACATATAACATTAAGTAAGATACCGGGACGGCCTTTTTTCATAATTATATTTGAAAAGAAAACATCCGAAACTCCTGCTTTAAAGAGCCTGTCGGAGATATAGTCGAAAAATTCAGGATTCATGTCATCAATGTTACACTCAATCTGAAGGGCATCATGTCCTGATTCCTGATTCGCGATTGTTTCACCAAAGAATACTCTGAGAAGATTGGGAACATCCGGATGCTCTTTCTGGCCTACTCCATAAGCTGTTTTTTCAATTTTAATAGCCAGATCAGAGTCAAAGTTGGTTCCAAGTGTAGCCAGTATTGCAGCACCTGTCGGAGTCGTAGCTTCAAAGTCGACACCACCTTTTTTCACAGGAATTCCTTTAATGAGTTCAGCAGTTGCCGGTGCCGGTACAGGTAGTTTACCGTGATCGCATCTTACAAAACCACCTCCGAGTTCCACCGTAGATACATGTACGGCCTCTACCTTTAAAGCATTAAAACATATTGCAGCACCAACTACATCAATAATTGAGTCAACTGCTCCGACCTCATGAAAATGTATATGGTCAATTGAGATTCCATGTACTTTTGCCTCAGCCTGGGCAATCTTCATGAAAATTTTCCCGCTTAATTCCTTGGTTTTATTGTCAAGTGTCGAGTCGTTAATAATCTTTTGGATATCTGAAAGGTGCCGGTGCGCATGTTCGTGTCTGGTCTGCTTTACCGTCACTTTTGTTCCGGTAATACCATGCCTCTGATCTTTCTGTACAAGGAGCTCCCAGCCGGGAAGGTTAAGTTTATTTAATTCATCAATGAGATATGTTTTATCAACACCTAGATCGATCATAGCACCGAGATTCATATCTCCACTGATACCTGAGAAACAATCATAACCGATAATTTTCATATTTTTAGAGTAGTATAATGTGGAACAATTAAAACAGAAGAATGTTAAAAAAAATCAATAAAATGCATCTGCCTTTATTTTGATCCGCTAATATACTATTTACAATCTTTACGGAATAAGAAAAAAAAATTGTATTTTTCGGCACTTATCCAAGAATCGTTTAAATTAACCAGTTTATTAAGATTATGAAAAGAAGGGATTTTTTTAAAACATCAATTGGCGGAGGTATCGCTGCCGGTGCAGCTTTAAAAATGGGTGGATTTGATAAACTCTGGTCATCAGCACCATCAGCCGCAAAATATGACATGGTAGCTGTAATGGGTGGTAACCCTGATGCAATGTTCGATCTGGGAATACAGGAACTGGGAGGAATGGGCACATTTGTTCAGAAAGGACAAAAAGTACTGATTAAACCTAATATTGGTTGGGATGTAATTCCAGACCTTGGAGCCAATACAAATCCATTTCTTGTGAAAAGGATAATCGAACATTGTTTTAAAGCAGGAGCCAAAGAGGTTTATGTATTTGATCACACATGTGATAACTGGGTTAATTGTTATAGTAATTCCGGTATTGAGAAAGCTGCAAAATCTGCAGGTGCGAAAGTAGTTCCGGCCAACTCGGAGAGCTATTATCAGCAAATTGAAATTCCGGGTGGAATAAAGCTTCAGAAAGCCAAGGTCCATCAGCTTTTGCTTGAGACAGATGTTTTTATAAATGTACCGGTTCTTAAAGATCATAATTCAACACGAATGACATGCTGTCTTAAAAACACCATGGGTATTGTTTGGGACAGAGGCTACTGGCATTCGAATAATCTGAATCAATGTATTGCAGATTATGCCCTCTATGAGAAGAAACCAGCACTTAATGTGATAGATTGTTATACTGTTATGGTAAAACATGGTCCCCAGGGAGTATCAAAAGAAGATGTCGTTTCAATGAAGTCACAGATACTTACAACCGACTGGGTAGCAGGAGATGCAGCTGCAGCCAAAATGCTGGGAGTTGCAGTTGAAAAGATCGAGTACATTCCCATAGCACATAAAATGGGACTTGGGAATATGAACCTGGACACCCTCAATATTAAAAGAATTAAAATGTAATTCCTGATGAGTTCATCTATACTTAGAAGAATCCGGATCGTCTTTTCAACACTTGTTTTTATCTTTTTTGTCCTGGTTTTTGTTGATTTCAAATCATTAATTCCGGCAAACTATATCAACACCTTAATGTTTTTGCAGTTTGTCCCTTCTGTTTTAAAGTTTTATGATCTGAAAATTTTAGCATCAGGCGGTTTTCTTGTAATTCTTTTATTGACTTTAATAACTGGTCGCACATACTGTTCTTTTCTGTGTCCGCTTGGTATCGGACAGGACCTTAACAGCAGAATAGGAGGACGGATCAAGAAAAAGTTCAGAAGGTATGGGTTCAAGAGACCCTTTACTATATTAAGGTACACAATTCTGGCAGCTACACTTATTGTTACTATAGTGTGGGGAGTGTATATGATTACCCTTCTGGACCCTTATAGTATTTTTGCCAGGTTTATGACCTGTTTTGCCAAGCCGGTTATTATTATGATAAATAATTTTCTTGCCGGAATACTTGGTAAATTTGACATCTATACGCTTAGTAATGTTCCTGTTAAAGGATTTCCATTGATTGTATATACTATACCCGCAGCTTTCTTTATTCTTGTTGGTGCCCTCTCGTTGACCAAGGGACGTCTTTACTGCAATATGTTCTGCCCTGTGGGAACATTTCTTGGTCTGATTTCAAAAATTTCCCTCTTCAGGATTAAATTTAATGAGACTGCCTGTACCAGGTGTGGAAGATGTGCAATACGGTGTAAATCTTCCTGTATTGATTTTCTTAAATACGATGTCGATATCACGAGGTGTGTCAGTTGCTTCAATTGTATACATACATGCCAGGATAATGCTATTTCATTCGGGATTGTGAACTTTAAAAAGAAGGTTCATGAGACTGATGAGAGTAAACGCAAAGTGATAGTCGGATCTCTTCTTCTCCTCTTTGGGTTATCACGTGTTTCAAACGGTCAGGATAAAACCGCACCAAAGCCTAAAAAAGAGTCAACAGTAAAAGAGAACAGGACATGCCCTGTCTGTCCTCCCGGTGGAGTAGGGATTGCAGATTTTAACAAAGACTGTATAGCTTGTTCACTCTGTATAAATGCCTGTCCTAATGGTGTCCTGCAACCCGCATATAAACAATATGGGATTGCAGGTATCTTGCAACCGGTGATGGATTACCATAAGAGCTTTTGTACCTATAACTGCACAAAATGCACTGAGATTTGCCCTACTAATGCATTACATCCTCTGCTTCTCGAGGCTAAGAAACTTACCCAGATAGGGAAAGCAAAATTTATTAAAGATAATTGTATAGTTAAGACAGAGAAAACAGCCTGTGGAGCATGCTCGGAAGCTTGTCCAACCAAAGCCTGCCAAATGATTCCTTATGAGGGAAACCTGGTTATTCCGGAAGTTACAGAAGATATCTGTATTGGATGTGGCCATTGTGAATTTGCCTGTCCGGCTGCTCCTTATAAATCAATTTTCGTTGATGGGAATACTGTACATGTGGCCGCGAAAAAGCCTGAAAATGTAAAGTCCGAAATAAAGACGCCGGTAGAATTTCCATTTTAAAGTAATCTTTTATTAACCAATGCTCAAAATAATTTATTCTAATACGAATGAAGCCATCACATATTGAACATATCGGGATTGCTGTCATCAACCTTGAGGATGCAATAAGCTTTTATGAAAAGGTATTAGGTCTGACATGCTATAATATTGAAGAGGTACCCGATCAGAAAGTCCGGACGGCATTCTTTATGGTCGGACAAACAAAAATTGAACTTCTCGAATCAACCGATCCTGAAGGTCCTATTGGAAAATTCATTCAGAAGAAAGGAGAAGGAATACATCACATCGCCTTTTCTGTTGAAAAAATTGAAGAACAATTGATGCATGCTTCTAAACTAGGTATCACACTTATTGATTGTAAACCCCGAAAAGGCGCTGAAGGCCTAGATATTGCCTTTTTGCATCCAAAGGCAACTTCCGGTGTTCTTATCGAACTTTGTGAAAACAAAACTCACTTAACCGGCTGATGCGGTTCATGTTTGAAAAAATCATTAGGTTTGTATCACATTACCAACCGTATGGCAAAATGAAAAAACCCGTTGCAGTTGCAGGTAATTCCGGTCCAAAAGTCAGATCTGATTGTGAAATTGTTTTAGAAATCAGGTCAGAGGGGGGAATAATAATTGAGCTTATCTCTAAAGTTAAAGTATTGTATGGTGAATCTATAAAGAATCTTATTGCAGAAGTACTTGATTTTTTTGGAGTTAAACATGCTGTTGTAAAGATTAATGACTCAGGTGCTCTTCCCTTTGTTATTGCCGCTCGTATGGAATCGGCTGTTAAACAATTGATTAGTATCGATCTTGAGTATCTCCCAGGGTTCCTTCAGGAAAATAGTTATTCTACAACCCGTGATAGGTTTCGTTTTTCGCGGTTATATTTACCGGGCAATACACCTGGACTGATGATCAATGCAGGACTCCATTCTGCCGATGGAATAATTCTTGATCTTGAAGACTCGGTCGCTCCGGAAAAGAAAGATGAAGCAAGAATTCTTGTCAGGAACGCATTACGGCAGATAAATTTCTACGGTGCTGAAAGGATGGTAAGAATAAATCAGGGCGAAAGAGGGTTGGAAGATCTTCATTCTGTCATTCCTCAAAATGTTAATCTTGTACTCCTTCCAAAATGTGAAAGTGCAGATTATATTAAACAGGTCGAAGAAGAGATTGCAGGGATTAAGAAGAAGTTCAATTCCAAAAATCAGGTGTTTCTGATGCCTATTATTGAAAGTGCACTGGGGATAGAGAATTCTTATATGATCGCCCGCGGGTCGGAAAATGTTGTGGCTATAGCTATAGGTTTGGAAGATTATACTACCGATCTGGGTGTTTCCAGGACTATAGAGGGTAGTGAATCATTCTATGCGAGAACACGGCTTGTAGTTGCCGCTAAGGCAGCAGGCATTCAACCTATTGATTCAGTGTTTTCAGATGTTGCGGATATGGAAGCCCTGAAACAAACTGTGGTGATATCAAAATCTCTGGGCTTTGAAGGAATGGGTTGTATTCATCCAAGACAGATTGCGGTAATAAAGCAGGGATTTGCACCGGATGGAACTGAAATAGAAAAGTCAAAAAAAATTATTCTCGCGTTTGAAAAGGCAAAACTAAAAGGGCTTGGTGTTGTTGCTCTGGGATCAAAAATGATAGATCCGCCTGTAGTTGCACGAGCACAAAAAAACATCGACCTTGCTGTTCGTCTGAACCTCTTATCCTCCGGTTGGATAAATGAAATTCCGCCTGATGAGAAATAAGCACTAAAAGCGAAAATATGCCAACGAAAACTGTGATAAATGCAGCCGGCAGGATGGTTCCTCTGGAGATCAATGGTCAGCCGGTGGTACCTTTTAAAGGAGTTGGTAAATACAAACCTGAAGGCAGAAAGTATTCGCCTTCGATTCCAACATGTTCCGATTATCCCGATGATGGCAATAAGGTCGTCAGTTCGCTTGAAGAAGCTCTCCGGAAATGTGGCCTCAGTGATGGAATGACCATTTCAACGCATCATCATCTGCGAGATGGTGACCTGGTAAGCAATAAAGTATTTGAACTGGCTTCCGCGATGGGAGTAAAGGATCTGATATGGTTCCCTTCTGCCTCTTTTCCCTGCAATGATGCCGTTATTAAATATCTTGATGATGGCACAATAAACAGGATAGAGGGTAGTATGAACGGTCCGCTGGGGCGATATGTTTCTGAAGGCAGAATGAAGGGAACTGCTGTTCTTCGATCGCATGGAGGGAGGGTTCAGGCCATTCAGGACGGTGAGGTCATTATTGACATTGCTGTACTTGCCGCACCAACAGCTGATTCTTTTGGTAATGCAAAGGGTACCGGTGGTACTTCAGCCTGCGGTGTTCTCGGTTATGCAAAGGCTGATTATTTGTACGCAAGTAAAGTAATTGTGGTAACTGATAATCTTGTTGATTTTCCATGTTTCCCCATGGAAATTGAAGGAAATTATGTTGATTATGTAGTTGTGGTGGATAAAATCGGAATACCTGAGAAAATTGTATCCGGTACAACGCTGATAACCAGGAGCCCCGACAGGCTTTTAATTGCAGAATTAACTGCTTCATTTCTTGAAAAATCAGGTATTTTGAAAGATGGAGTGACTATTCAGGCCGGGGCCGGCGGAACATCCCTTGCAATTGCGGTGTTTGTGCATCAGGTATTGAAAAACAAAGGATGGAAATCTAAATTTGGATTTGGAGGAAGTACGAAATACATGGTTAAGATGCTAGAGGAGGGCCAGATGGGATTTATCCTTGATGCACAGGCATTTGATCTTGATTCAGTAAAGTCTGTCGAGAATAATCCCAACCATATTCCTTATTCAGTGTTCAATGCATATAATTATCATTCAAAGGGAAACCTGACCAGTATGATGGATATTATGATCCTTGGGGCAACTGAGGTTGACTTAAATTTCAATGGCAACGTCGTTACTCATTCAGATGGCTACCTCCTTCATGGTATCGGAGGCTGGCAAAACTGCCTTCATGCCCGTAATGTTATTCTTCCAATACCTTTGTTTCGCGACCGTATACCGGTTATTGTGGATGAAGTCACAACTTTGTGCGGCCCTGGTGAACTGATTGATGTGATCATAACAGAAAGGGGAATTGCTATTAATCCTCTTCGCCAGGATCTGATTGAAAGTATTAAAGGAAGCGACCTTCCGATAAAAACCCTCAGGGAGCTTAAAGATGAAGCTGAAAAAATTTGCGGAATACCACAAAAGCCTCAGTTTGAAGACGAGATAGTTGCTGCTGTAAAGTGGGTTGACGGCACAGTAATTGATGTGGTGAGAAAAATAAAAACAAATTAGTTCTGTTGATTATATCTGCCCTGTATGCGGTGCAGGGAAAGACGAATTCATTAAATATGAATAGCAAGGAAATATTTCCTCTGCCAATAAATGGTTCCTGTTATTTAAGCGGCATATTTTGTACAACATCAATGAGAAGATCCCAGAACATTTGAGCTGTCTTTATTTCAATCATCTCTTCAGGAGTATGAGCTCCTCTAATAGTCGGTCCAAAAGATATCATGTCAATCCCTTTTATCTTTTCATATACCAGGCCACACTCCAGACCAGCATGTATTGCCCTGATTGAAGGTTCTTTCCCGAATAAATCAACATATGATTTGCGGGTTATCCTAAGAATTTCTGAGGTTAGATTTGGTTTCCATCCCGGGTATCCGTCAGAATGAACTACTTCTGCTCCTGCAAGTCTGAGACAAGATTCAACCATTGCTCCTGCATTCTCTTTAGCTGACTCTACTGAGCTTCTCTGTGTGGTAATTATTCTTATGGTATGATTATCACTGAACTTGGCCGAGGCAAGGTTGGTAGATGTTTCAACAAGATCATCCATCTCCTGCGACCATGCAATGACACCGTGGGGACAACAGGTTAATGCATTAAGAAACTTTTTCTGACTCTCTTCATCCATTATAAAGGGCGGAACATCAGTTTCCCTGGCAGTAATTTTAAGATCTTTCTCAATATCTCCAAACTCATCGATCTGGGTTGAATAGAAATCACTAATCCAGCTTTTTACCTGAACAATTAATGTTTGATCCAAAACAATTATTGAAAATGCTTCTCTTGGTATTGCATTGCGGAGATTTCCTCCATTAAAGTCGGCTACTGAAATTTTAAACTGATTTGAGATATTCCATAGCAGCCTGTTTATTATTTTAACTGCATTCCCATATCCTTTGTGAATTTCGTCACCCGAATGACCGCCATGCAGACCGGTAACTGATATATCAAGTGCATTTGAACCTTTGGGTGCCTGAACGACTTGATAACTCATGGTTCCAACCGTATCCATACCCCCGGCGCAACCTATGAAAAGTATCCCTTCATCTTCTGAATCAAGATTGAGAAGTGTTCTGCCACTGAAAAAATCAGCTCTAAGATTTATAGCACCTGTCATCCCGGATTCTTCATCAACCGTGAACAGGCATTCGATTTTTCCTGCGTTCAGATTTTTATCGGAAAGGATTGCCAATTGCGATGCAATACCGATCCCATCATCAGCTCCAAGAGTAGTTCCAGTAGCTGTGACCCATCCGTCTTTAACAACAGGTATTATGGGATCAGTTGACCAGTTATGCGGATAGTCAGCATTTTTTTCCCCTACCATATCCATATGACTCTGAAGAACAACTGTTTTCCTGTTCTCCATTCCCCTGGTTGGTGGTTTGATAATCAGTATATTACCAACTTCATCCTCTTTTGATTCGAGATTATTTTTATTCGCGAACTCAAGAAGATACTGTTTGATTTTCCCCTCATTCTTTGACAGACGTGGAATACTACATATCTCTTCAAAGTAGATCCAGATTGGCGCTGGATTTAGTTGACTTAAAATGCTCATTTCTGGAATACTAGTGCTGATTTGCGGCAAAAATACAATTTTTTTTCATTTTTCTGTCATTACCTTAAAATTATAGTCAGGTTTTAAGTCTTGACAAAATTTGACTATTTTTACAAAGAGCAACCTGTTTTAAACTAAACAAACACAAATCATATGTTGAAACATACAATAGTTACATTACCTGGCGATGGGATAGGAGCAGTTGTTCTTGAGCAGGCAATAAGAGTATTGGATGCAGCAGGATTTAATGCAGATTATATCCATGGTGATATTGGATGGGAATTCTGGTGTAAAGATGGCAATCCTTTGCCTCAAAGAACCATTGATCTCATTGAGAAACATAAAATTGCCCTTTTTGGAGCAATAACCTCAAAACCTATTGATGAGGCTAAAGCAGAGCTTTCACCGGAACTTCAGGGTAAGGGCTTTACCTACTCAAGTCCTATTGTGGGTTTAAGGCAGCTCTTCAATCTTGATATATGTGTGCGTCCGTGCAGGTCATATAAAGGCAACCCGCTAAACTTTGTACGAAGAGGAAAAGGGAATACAATTGACGAACCCCTGGTAGATGTAGTAATTTTCCGTCAGAATACTGAATGTTTATATTCCGGGGTAGAATGGACTAATCCCCCGGTACAGGTTCATCAGGCTTTCATGACTCATCCTAAATTCGTCGAGAACTTTGGGAAAGTTCCGGTAGAAGAGCTTTCAATATCCACAAGGATCTTTACCAGAAAAGCAACAAACAGGATACTTATGGCAGCTTTTGAACACGCAAAAAAATATGGATATAAATCAGTTACAGTCTGTGAGAAACCTAATGTGATCAGAGAAACATCGGGATTGATGTGGAAGCTGGCAAAAGAAATCCAGAAAAGTTCTTTCCCCGAAATTCAACTTCTGAATACCAATATCGATGCACAAATGATGTGGCTTACCAAGAATCCGGAGGAATATGATGTAATCGTTGCAGGTAATATGTTCGGTGATATTGCATCCGATGCTTTTGCCGGTCTTATAGGTGGTTTAGGATTTGCCTGCAGCGCTCAGTTCTCATCCAATGGGATTGCAGTTTTTGAACCGACCCATGGATCAGCTCCGAAATATGCCGGGTACAAAGTTTCAATTGTTAACCCTATTGCAATGATTGAATCGGCCTGTATGATGCTTGATTATCTTGATGAAAAGAAAATTTCATCTAAAATCCGCAAAGCAGTTGCTGATGTTATCGAAGAAGGTAAAGTGAGAACATACGATATGATGAAGATGTCAGGCAGATCTGACGTAGTTCAGAATGGTGCTGCTTCAACATCTCAGATGACAGATGCCATAATAGCGAGATTAAAATAACTTAAACAATTTATAATGACTGAACAGGTTAAAAAACTGTGGCCGGAACTTGAATGGATTAAAGATCAATCACTCAGGGAAAAAACTGCTAAAACATGGGAAAAAGCTCTTGAACGGAGTGTCCTGACAGTTGAGGATCTTGAAAAAATACCATTTACGCTTTTGTGTGGCCCGGGGCTTAAGGTAAGTTTCATGGCTCATAAAAGATGTGTGGTTCATATAGCCAGGGCAAGTGGTGAGAAGATGAATGAGTTTTTTGCTTCCGACCTTCCTGTGGATATGGATATACTTATTTCGGGAGCTATCCTGGCCGATGTCGGTAAATTGCTTGAATATGAGCTTGATAAAGAAAAGAAGGCTGTACAGGGGAAATATGGTCAGTACCTGAGACACCCTTTTTCAGGCGTCGCACTGGCAGAAGAGTGCGGAATACCTCCTGAAGTTTGCCATATAATTGCAGCTCATGCGCAAGAAGGTGATCTGGTGAAAAGAACTACCGAGGCATATATTGTTCATCATGCCGATTTCATGACCTTCCTGCCATTCAAGAGCAGGTTAATAGTTTAATTTTTTTTCTCTATCAGATAAGAAACAACACGGCTCTGCGAATCATTCCATTTTGTGAATGCCTTAATTGTAGTAGTCTCTGAAACCTTAAATGGTCCGGAATAATGAGTAGATTTTTCGTTTGGGTTACTGCCATCTGTAGTATAGAAAATTTCCCCGCCCTCCCTGTAATTTTTTAGTTCGATAGTATAATTATCAGTAAATATCCTGTCCTGGAAGACCATTGAGGGAGGAATCATATTTTGATTTGCCCTGAAAACGTTTTCAATTCCCATTTTATTTACCTTTCTGTCGTAGGTCATGAGACCATTCGTTTCCGTTTCAACATCAGTGGTTTGAGTATATATTGTTGCGCTTAAACCATTTTCTTTCACAAACCTGTGAACGAGATCAAAATACGATTCATATTTTGAAAGCAGCTGAAGTGTATCTGCCATATTCCTGTATCCCCAGTTCTTTTGTTCCCAGGTATGGCCCTGGAGAGGAAGTCCGAGTCCACCAAACTCACCAAGCACTATTGCTCTTTTCTCTTCAGCCGGTTGAACAGAGGGATCAGGATAGTGATGGATATCATTTATATTGCCAGTACCTCTGTCGGTCCAGCCGGAAGAGCTGTTAACAAGTCTCGTAGGATCATAATCAGTTATCAGCCTGGTAATTCTTCCTGTTTCAAACTGACCCCATCCTTCGTTGAAAGGAACCCACATGATAATTGACGGATGATTATATTTTGTCTCGATCATCCTTTTTAATTCGAACTCATATTGCACAGTTGCCTCTTTCGACTTATTGATATCGGGGAGATTCCCCCAGATTGACTGGTCACCACTGGGCATATCCTGCCAGACAAGAATTCCCAACTTATCGCACCAATAATAATAGATCCTGTTTTCAACTTTTACATGTTTCCGCAGCATATTAAAACCCATTTTTTTGGTCATCTGAAGATCATAAACCATTGCATCTTCAGTAGGAGGAGTGTAGATACCGTCAGGCCAGAAGCCCTGATCTAGAGGTCCATTCTGATATACAAATTCATTATTCAGGAGCATTCTTGTAAACCCGTCAGCAGTTTTTCCAATCGATATCTTTCTGATACCTGTATAGGATTTCACCTTATCTACTGTCTTATTATTGTTTTTTAATTCGATGGTAATATCATATAAAAATGGTTTATCGGGTGACCAGAGGACAGGGTCCTTAATCTGCAATCGAGTTTCAATATCGGTCTTACCGGTTGCTGTTGCGATTGTTCTTCCCTCTTTTTTTATTTTGAATAAGAGAGAACCGGCATCTGCATTTTTAACATCAGTTTTAAAGATGATGGTCCCGTTATCAGCATTTGTAACCGTTCTGAAGGAAGCTATATAGCATTTGTTTACAGGTTCAATCCAGACGGTTTGCCAGATACCTGTTGTTGAAGTGTACCAGATACTCCCCGGGGATGCGACCTGTTTACCTCGTGGTTGTGTCCCCTTATCTGTTGGGTCCCAGACACAAACTAGCAATTCGTGTAGTTTTTTATTACCAAGGGATTCTGTAATATCGAAAGTAAACGGGTCGTATCCGCCACAGTGTGTTCCCACCTTCTTTCCGTCGACCCAAACCATTGTTTCCCAGTCACATGCTTCAAAATTCAACAATATATGTTTCTTCTTCCATAGATTGGGTATACTGAAGGTTCTTTTATACCAGAGATTTTCATTTTCAGAGATTTTCTTTCTGACACCTGAAATAGCTGATTCAACAGGATATGGGACCAGGATTGATCCGTCCCATTTCTCTGGTTTTTCCCCTTTCTGAGTAATTGCATAATCCCAGAGGCCGTTAAGATTTATCCAGGCGTTTCTTACCATATCAGGACGGGGATATTGCAACCATGGTTTTAGTGGGTCAACCTCTGATGCCCATTTTGTCATAATTGGGTTTTCCGCTATTTTCCAGTTTATCTCCTTTTTATGTATACAGGATACACTTAATACCAAAAAAGAAAGTAATGATATGCTCTTAACTATTCTCATCGATGACTGATTTTATATTCAAATTAATGGACTAATTCGGACCTTTGTACCCGGCAACCGGTATCCAGCAACCAGCAACATCATCTTCCTAACCCAGTTTCATCTTTTCAACCTCTTCTATATTTCTTTCATTAGTAACTGCTTTTGCATCAGGTGTATATAAATAATCGATAAGTTCCTGATACTTATCCATTATTTTTCCTCGTACAATCTTCATTGTAGAATTCATAAGGCCATTATCATCTGTAAAACTATCTTCCAGGATACCAATTGCAACCGGGAGCCATCGCTGTGGAAACATACTACCGAATTTTCCGTTTGTACGGTATTCATTGACCTCACTTTCGATCAATGTAATAACAGAACGTTTCCCTTCATCTGAGTCAGCAGTCAGATTCTTTTCTTCAAGATATAGTTTGAGCGCATGCTGGTTCGGTACAACAAGAGCAACGGTATAAGGTTTCTGATTGTTGTAAAGCATACACTGATCAATATATTTTGATTGTTCTGAGATCGATTCTTCAATACCTTCCGGACTGAATTTCTCACCATCATCTGCAATAAGGAGGCTTTTAAATCGTCCCAGTACATAGAGGAATCCATCTTCGGACATGTATCCCATATCACCGGTATATAGCCATCCGTCTTTTATTGTCTCCTTTGTAGCGGCCTCATTTTTCCAATAGCCGTACATTACATTTCCACCCCTTATGATTATTTCTCCTTTTTGACCTATGGGAACTTCTTTTCCATCGTCATCGCAAATTTTAAGGTCCATATTATTGACGAGTGCGCCTGATGAACCGAGTTTATGTTGGCTGTCGGAATTTGAAGAGATAACCGGAGAGGCTTCACTTAATCCATAACCCTGATACATTGGTATTCCCAGAGCATAAAAGAACCTTTGAAGCTCAATTTCAAGAAGCGCTCCACCACCTATGAAATAGTCGAGCTCTCCACCATATGCCTCACGGATTTTGCTGAAGAGCAGCTTGTCGTAAAACCTTAAAAGCGGTCTCTTAAGCTTCTGCAATCCTCTTCCTTTATTCCAGCCCTCCTTGTTATATGAATACGAGATTTTAAGTGCATGATTAAAAAGAATCTCAATCGCACTGCCTTTTTCCTTGATACCTTTTTCGATATTCTTTCTGAAATTCTTAGCGATGGCCGGAACGCTCATTAGCATATTAGGTTTAATCTCCTTCAGACAGACCGGAAGATTCCTTAAAGTCTCTATCGGAGTTTTCCCTGTCTTTACTGATGCAATACTGGCTCCTTTACCCATAAAAGCAAATATACCGCCAGTATGCCCGAAAGAATGGTCCCAGGGCAGAATAAGAAGTGTCTTGTAGAAGGAAGGGATATCAATAAGACTGTAGGCCTGGTAAACATTTGTTACATAATTACCATGTGTAAGAATAATACCTTTAGGATCAGCTGTTGTACCTGATGTATAGCAGATGTTTGCAAAGTTGTCAGGAGTAAGACTCTTAAACAGTTCTTCGAACTTTGTTAAATTTTCAGGCAATTCGAGCCATTCCCTTCCAAATTTTCTGACCTCATTAAAATGGACCTCATTGGTTGCATACTCTTCCTGAGTATCGAAATGTATTACTTTTTCTATTAAAGGGCATTCTTTTAGTATTTCTTTAAGTTTCTGAGCCTGAATGGAAGAGACCAGTATCATTCTTGATTCTGAATGATTAATCCTGAATTTTATTTCATCGGGATTTAGTTTTACTGACAGCGGGACATTAACTGCACCTGCGTAAAGAATCCCCATTTCCCCAATAACCCAGCTGTTCCGGCCTTCAGAAATAAGACTTAGCTTGTCACCTTTTTTTATTCCGAGTTTTATAAGTCCGGCGGCAAATTCATAAACCTGCTTTCTCGTCTCGCCGTAGGTTGTGCCTTCGTACTTATCATTAGGTTTTTCCCACAGATAAACATTATTACTGTACTTTTCAACACTTTCTTCGAAGAATTGTATTAACGATTTCATAAGCCCGGTTTTTATGGTTATCCCCAAATTTTATATGCCGAATATACAAAATCCGCAGTACTTTGATATAAAGCAGTTATAAATATATCTTTTGGTTCGGTTTTCAATAATTTGTATCTTTGGTTAGCACCTTTTAAACAGATCAATGTATGGAGTTCATTTTAAACCTTAAATATTTTATTATGAGACATTTATTTGTATTATTATTAATAGGACTTCTGATTGCGCTCCCATCCTGTAAATATTTTAAGGGTGGGGGACTATTCGGTAAAAAAGCCAGAACCTTGGCTGTATTGAAAGCTCGGGAGGAAAGTATCCGGGTTGCTGACTCTCTCCAAAAAGTAAAGGATCATTTAATGGTAATTGAGAATGCAAAACTTGATTCAGTAAGAAAAGCTGATGAAATACGGTTAGCCATGGAATCAAAGCACAAGTATAATATTATTGTTGGCAGTTTCATTACTCCTGAATATGCAACAGGTCTAAAGGATGAATATCAGAAGAATGGTTATGATCCAAAAATAATAAAGATGGAGGGAAGCAAGTTTGAACTTGTTTCAGTTGAAGCGTATGATAGTTTCAGAAAAGCGGCTTCCCGACTTAAACAGTTTCAAGATACTGTTCAGTTTGAAGCCTGGATGTATATTAAGAGATAGCCATCGTTTCTTAATTTCTGAAAATAGTCTCTTCCCTGTCAGGGCCGACAGAAACCATTGTGACTGGTACACCGGTCTGATTCTCAATAAATTTTATATATTTTTTAAGGGCGGCTGGTAATTCATTAAAATCCCTTTTCCCAGTTATATCCTCTTCCCATCCATCAAGTTCCGTATAAATCGGTTCAATGATGGAATCATTGTTGAAGGGCAACTCATTGCATATTTTCCCGTCAATTTTATATGACGTGCAAATCTTAATGGATTTAAATCCTGACATTACATCTGCTTTGGTCATGAAGAGCTTAGTAATACCGTTTATCATAATAGAGTATTTCATCGCAGGCAGATCCAGCCATCCGCACCGTCTGGGTCTTCCTGTTGTTGAACCGAATTCATGGCCAATATTTCTTAGATTAGCACCTGTATCGTCATGCAATTCAGTAGGGAAAGGGCCGCATCCGACCCTGGTACAATAAGCTTTAAAAATGCCAAAAATATCACCTATAAGTTTAGGCGAAATACCTAAACCCGTGCATGCACCGGCACTGATTGTATTTGATGAGGTCACGAAAGGATATGAACCAAAATCCACGTCGAGCATTGTTCCCTGAGCTCCTTCGGCCAGTACCCTTTTGTCTTTTCCGGCGAGTTCATTGATAAGGTACTCAGTATTACTTATGGGAAATTTTTTCAACATCTCAATGCCTTCAAACCAGCCCTTTTCATACTCTTTCAGATCGAATTTGAAATCGTAGGTTTTAAGTATAGTCAGATGGTTAATAAGGTGATCATTGTACTTCTGTCTGAAATCTTCTTTTAGTATATCACCTACTCTCAAGCCGTTCCGGCTGGTTTTATCGGTATAGGCAGGACCAATACCTTTTAGAGTGGATCCGATTTTAGAATTGCCTTTGCCTAATTCGTAAGCGGCATCCAGTATTCTGTGGCTTGGCAGAATAAGATTTGCCTTATTGGATATAATAAGCCGTTTTATCAGCTCATTTACCGGAGGACCCAGCTCTTCAATTTCCTTTTTAAAAACAGCAGGATCAATTACCACACCATTTCCTATAATATTCAGTTTATCAGTATGAAATATACCGGAAGGTATGAGATGAAGTACGTGTTTTACATTATTAAACTCGAGGGAATGCCCTGCATTAGGACCACCCTGAAAGCGGGCAATAACATCATAGACCGGACTTAAAGCATCAACAATTTTTCCTTTTCCTTCATCCCCCCACTGCAGTCCTAACAGTATGTCAATGTTCATATTATATATTTTATATAAGAATTTCAAAAGCCTTGCAAGGTACGAATAAATTTATGAAATAATCCTTAATATTAATCTTGTTGATAGTCTCTTCAAATACTGTTTTTTAAAACATGGCATAATTTATAATAAATCTTCAACCGGGATTAAAAATTTATTTTTCTATTAGATAAAATAGTTTTAGTTTTGATAAGGATGAGTAGTGTTGAAACAAAACCTGGCGATATGAAAAGAAATGATAAATTTTATTTTGTTATGTTTATCCTGTTCATAATTTTAGGACAAACAGTTGCTTTTTCTCAGGTCAGTGTAACTGATAACCAATCCAAAAAATTTCTGATCACCATGAAGGATGGTTCGACCATCCAGGGGACAGTAGTATCTGAAAGTCAGCAAGAGATTGTTATGTCTACAGAGAATTTTGGGATAGTTACAATAAAGAAAGATCAGATTAAATCGATGATCCTTTTAGAATCGACAAACTTTAAGAAGGGGAAATACTGGTTTCCAAATCCAAATTACTCCAGATATTTCATAAGTCCAGGAATCCAGTTGAATAAGGGAGACGGCTATTATCAAAATGTGGATTTATCTCTTAACACAGTGAGCTATGGTATTACTAATTTCTTTAGCCTGGGAGGCGGGGTGGAATTATTTTCGACCCTGGCTGGGCAACCGATTTTTATTTTGACTCCGAAGGTTGGTTTTAAGGTCAGTAAATCTTTTTGGCTTGGAGGAGGTATTTTATATATTAATTCTGCCTCATATTTAGCTGATTTTGGAGGACTTGGTATTGCTTACGGCTCTGCAACATATGGTAATACTAATAATAACCTTACTGCTGGTATCGGATGGGGCTATTTTGATCACAAATGGTCTGAAAAACCGGTTATTACGCTAAGTGGAATGACCAGAATTTCACAAAGATTTGGATTAGTGACTGAAAACTGGTTTGTACCAAATTATTCTGTATTTACTTATGGAGTGAGATTTATTGGGGAAAAAATCTGTGTTGATATTGCCTTGGTAAATAGCAAAGATATTGCGAAGGAATTTGCTCTGGGTATGCCTATCTTCCTGGATTTTGTTTATAAATTCTGACCACGCAAAACAAAGTTATTTTTTTTCTCTGTCATCAAGATTTCCATAGATATAGAGAGAATGATACATAGCAGTGAAGTTATGCATTTCACTTGCGGTATTTATAATCTCGTGAATTCTGGGGTCGCAGAACTCTATAACTTTACCTGTTTCAATATCAATCAGATGATCGTGCTGTGCGCACTGGTAGGCTTTTTCAAACTGGGCTATATTCTTTCCGAACTGATGCTTTATAACGAGATTACTATCCAGCAGCAGTTCAATTGTATTATATAATGTAGCTCTGCTCACGCGGTAGTTTTTGTTCTTCATAAAAATATAAAGCGACTCAATGTCGAAATGACCCGACCGTGAATAAATCTCATCAAGAATTGCATACCTCTCGGGTGTTTTCCGATGCCCCTTCTTTTCGAGATATTCAGTGAAGATCTTCTTTACTGTTAACTTGGTATCGTCACTAATCATATCTGGTCTAATTTAAAATAATAACAAAAGTATGCAATTTTCCCGGATATCGGGAATTGATTAACAGAAAATTTAATTAGAGAAATCTTCTACTCTCCTGACATTTTCAATGCCATTGATATTGGAGATTTTAAGTATCAGATTGTTCAGGTCTTTTGTATGATGAACATATAAATCGATTGTGCCTTCAAAAATGCCATTATTAACTGAAATATTAATTCTTGTCATATTTACCTTCAGTTCGGCTGATATGATATTTGTTATATCGTTTACCAATCCGATCCTATCGATACCTGTCATACTAATTCTTGCCAGGAAAGAAACCAGTTTATGGATAGCCCATTTGACTGCTATGATCCTGTTTCCTTCATTCGACATGATTCTGATAGCGACCGGACATTTAGGTTTATGAATAATAATTGTCCCCTCAGGGGAATGATAACCTGTAACTTCATCTCCGGGTATCGGATTGCAGCATTTTGCTATTTCATAAGATTGTTCAGCATTATCGACATTTTCCCTGAGAAGGAACGGGACATTTTTATCAATACTGCCCTGTGGAACCTCGGAATCTTTTTTCCCTTTCTTTGATCCTATCAGTTTTAATTCCCAGTATTTAATAACATTATTGGCCGGGTTCTTTTTTATTGTTTTCTTAAGATTATCGAGATTGATCCTCCCAAGACCAATTCCTGAATATAATTCTTCTTTATTCAGGACATCATAGGAGAGCATAACAGATTTAAGGTTTTCATTATTAGAGGTGACTCCAATTTCCTTAAGTTTGGACTCAAGAATCTCCATGCCTTTCTGAATACTGTCTTTCGAATCATTCCTCAGAGCGTTTTTAATTGCATCCTTAGCTTTCGATGTCCTCACAAACGAGAGCCATTCCATATCGGGTTTCGCAATATCGGAAGTGATTATTTCCACCTGGTCACCACTCATCAGAATTGAGTTGATGGCATTGAGTTTATAATTTATTTTTGCACCGATAGCTTTATTACCTATCTCAGTATGTATTTCATAAGCAAAATCGAGGGCGGAAGCTCCTTTGGGGAGGCTTACGAGAAACCCTTTTGGTGTAAAGACCATTATTTCTGACGAGAACAGGTTCATTTTAAATTCATCAAGAAACTCAATAGGGTCTTCATGTGGATTCTCAAGCATTATACGGATCTTTTTTATCCATTTGTCGAGTTCGGTCTCCTGGGATTCGTCCCCTTTGTATTTCCAGTGTGCCGCGTAACCTCTTTCCGCTATCTCATCCATCCGTTTGCTTCTTATCTGCACTTCAATCCACTGACCTTCAGGACCCATTACAGTTACATGTAATGCTTCATATCCATTCGGCTTAGGGCGGCTTACCCAATCGCGAAGCCTGTCAGGTTTAGGCATATATGAATCAGTAATAATTGAATAAATATTCCAGCATTGTGTTTTTTCAGGTATTCCGGCTGCCGGTTCAAATACGATCCTTATAGCCAGAACATCATAAATCTCTTCAAACGGGACATTTTTGGCCTGCATCTTCTTCCATATTGAGAAGATGGATTTCGGTCTACCGCTGATGTCAAACTGTAAACCGGCCTCTGTGAGTTTTACAATTATCGGTAAGGAGAACTTATTGATGAGGGCAAGATTCTTTTTTTCACTGTGTTTCAGCTTCGACGAAATTTCCTCATAGATCTGGGGTTGCCGGAATTTGAAGCTGAGGTCCTCCAGTTCACTCTTAATAGCATATAAACCAAGCCTGTGAGCAAGAGGAGCATAAAGAAAAATGGTCTCTCCTGCCACTTTCATCTTTTTATGTTCAGGCATTGAGTCGAGTGTTCTCATATTATGAAGGCGATCAGCAATTTTTATGAGAATAACCCTGAGATCATCGGAAAGTGTAAGCAGCATCTTCCTGAAGTTCTCAGCCTGGAGTGAAGAAGAATTCTCTTTGTTGTAAGTGCCTGATATTTTTGTCAGTCCATCAATTAGCGATGCTATTTTTGGATCGAAATCCCTCTCTACATCTTCCAGTGAGTATTCAGTATCTTCCACAACATCATGAAGAAGAGCCACTGCGATTGACTTGGCACCTAGTCCGATTTCATTGTTAACTATTTTTGCTACTGATATAGGATGAATGATATAGGGCTCACCTGATTTCCTGCGCATATTCCAGTGAGCTTCGTTTGCAATTTTGAATGCTTTGTCAATAAGCTCCCGGTCCCCAGGTTTGTTACATCTGAGAAGATTATTTATAAGACTATCATATTCAGTCTGAATACGGTTTCTGTCCTCTTCATCAAAAATATCTTTGTTCCCCATAAAATAACTGCGCAGCAAGTTCTTATCTAAGATACAAATATAGCTTTTCCAGCTCAAAGTTGCTAGCTGTAACTGTAAAAGAGGTGATGATTTTTTTACCTGCTACTTATAATAGTAATAGTTCCTGTCTTTGAAATTATCTTTCCCGACGGCGTGGTTAATTTTAAAAACCATATGTAGACTCCCTGAGGTTGAGGATTTCCATTTCGTGAGCCATCCCATTCAGCAAGGTAATCCCTGGTTTCAAATAAAATATTGCCCTGTCTGTTGCTGATTATAAGATGATATTCCAGTGGTGTAAACGACAGGACAGGTTTGAAAAGATCATTATCCAGATCATTATTGGGAGTGAAAACATTTGGAATCGTAATGATCTCTGTCGGAGAAGTGCAAATCTTTGATGAAACGCTTTCACCTGAAATACCATAAGGATTAGATGTTTCAGAGGCACTGATATGGAAACATACTTCATTCCCGGAGACTTCGTACATGATTTGCTGATATCCTTGTACGAAAACTGTATCAGAAGCCGGGATAACCGCTTTTTCTTCATATCCTTTTCCACTGTTTACAAATAGCTTGTATGATGATATAGTTCCCAACCAGCTTTTGTATGGATTCCACGAAAGAATGATATTATTTCCTGACTTTTCTAATGAAAGCACCATGTTGGAAGCCAGGTTTGATACCATAACCGGAAGGCTGCAACTGTTGACAGCTGAAAGCCTGTAATAGTTAATAATGTTTGTTTCGGACTGAATGTCAGTATAATAGACTGATCCGTTGATTGAAACAGGTCTCGATATCTCCTGAAAAGTGCCAGAGGTTCCGGATTTCCTCTCAAGGCTGAAATGCTTTAGCTCCGATAACGGATCAATCGTAAAGGAAAGCGTAATTTCTCCCTCAGAATTTAAAGTTGCCTGGTCGGCGTTGATCCATTGGGGAGGACGTTGCATCTTTGTTGATAAACAGATTTTATTTGAAGTGGAAATTGTTCCTTCCTCAAGATTTGCACGGACCACAAAACAGTATTCTTCATCAATTGTAAAATCATTCAGAGTAAAGCTGGTATCTCCGGCGCTTACAGTTCCTGTTTCGGTATAATTTCCGCCATTTACAGACAACAAAACAGAATAACCGGTAACTTTTTCCGGTAAAGACGGATAGCTGTTCCACGATACCACAATCTTTTTCATACAAGTATCAATTGAAACCACCTCAAATATTGAATTAAGTACATTTGAAAAAATACTTGTACATCTTGGAAGTCTCATGGCTGCAACCACATAAGAAACACTAAAATATTTTGTGACAGTACTTGACAATGTATAATTTGTTGCTGCAGGATCCCACACTGTATCGATTGGCATTCCATCTCCGTTTTTATAGGAATACAGAATATAAGCGGCAATATCAGG
>Ga0182027_10003561_pt1 | contig 24589 bp, 21 predicted proteins | sample 712E1DmetaG_FD_121300 | JGI IMG/M metagenome (GOLD analysis project Ga0182027, IMG submission 121300) | Permafrost microbial communities from Stordalen Mire, Sweden - 712E1D metaG (Illumina Assembly) | ecosystem: Environmental > Terrestrial > Soil > Wetlands > Permafrost | place: Sweden... | reverse complement strand
GGCCCCATCCAGCGGCTGATAAACGGCTTGCCCCAGGCGATCAGTCCGAAGGCGAGAAAGGAAGACACCGCGATCGCCAGTTTGTTGACGAAGAAGAAAGTCCTGCGGATCGCGTCGAAGTCGCGGGCTCCGGCCTGCTGGCCGAATACGGGCACGAATACGCCTAGAAGCGCCGCCATCAGGTCCGTGATGTAGGTGGCCATGTTGGCCGCCACGCGATAGTGCGTGACGGCGGCCAGGCCCAGGAAGCTTGCCACCACGACGGCCGCGCTCTGAACCCGCACCAGTTCGGCGATCTGGGCGATGAAACTGAACGAACTGTAGGAGAGCAACTCCCGTGCGGCCGCCCGCAGCCGGTAGGCGCCGCTCACGCGCAAGAAAGGCAGCGCTTTGCGCGAAAAGTGAATGCTGAGGACAAACGAAGGGATGCCGGAGAGGAACGTCGCCAGCGCGAGTCCGACTACGCCAAAACCCTCCTTGAGGACGATGACCGCCACAATTGTCCGCAACAAGAGCGAAATCAGGTCCAATGTAGCCGTTTTATCGAAGCTCAGATGGGCGTTTAGGACGCCTATGAACACCCGTAGCGGGAAGCTGAGCGCCACGCTCATGCTGAAAACCAGGACTACTTTTGAGAGGATTGCGGCATCGGCCAGGCCGGGCCAGAAAGGGATCGACGCGGCCGTGGCGCACCCGGCCACCAGAACCACCGCGCCGAGAGCTATATACCACGCCAGCGCCGTGTTGAAGACGCGGTTACACTGCTCATGGTCGCCCGATCCCAGGCCCGCCGCCAGGAAACGCGTGACCGCCTGAGAGAGGCCGAAATCGAGGAAACCCGTGAAACTGATGAACGTTCCGACCAAGGCCCACAAGCCGAAGTAGTGGTCCCCCAGGGTGTGGACCATGAACGGCATCATCGCGAAGGAGACGCCGACCAGCGCGAATTGATGGACGGTACGAAGAACCGAACCTCGCGCCAGGCGGCCGGCGGCCGGCGGGCGGGCTGCCGGATTTGCTGCGGAAAGAGCCACCAGTCTCACAACTCTAGCACACGGCCCGCGGTCTGCCGCGGCCAGTCTTTCTGGAGGGATAATGACTTGATCGCCGCGGTTCTTCCGCCGGGCGACCGCCTGATAATGCCGGTCACGGCATAGGGCGCCTTTTTTTCGGATTGCGGGCAACCACTTAGCGGATTTGAGCAAGGGGCATTCAAAGAGTTGGACGGGACGCTGGAACCGGTGGACGCCGCCGCGCGCGGAAACCGCCAGATCGAGGTCGAAAGGAATGCGAATGTGCCGTAGTATTCTTCCGGTTCTGTTGTGGTTGGTGTCGGCCCAAGCGGCCGTTACCAACATCCAATTTCTCGGCAGCACCCCGACTCAGGCCGTGATTGCCTACACCGCTCCCGACTCGTCCGCCTGTACGATCGAAGTGAGCGAATCTGCGTCCTACATTCCGCTGGTCAATGACGTGAACCCAGCCCTGTTCCCCGGGTCGAACCTGGACGGACGTCCCGGGAGTCTCGGCAACGGACTGGCGCGTACCGTCGTCATCGGCAAGCGGGCCTCGGAAATGGCGGCCGACGGCAGATACTACAGCCGCGCTCTCCAGGCCTATACGCCCCACTACTACCGAATCACCTGCGGATCGGACGTGGCGACTGACACGTTCACGACGCTCAACATCTCCCTCGGCAAGACTTATAACGACCCCTTTCCCCGCGACCCGGCGCATCCAGGCCGTTATGCATGGCCGACCATGGACTGGAGCCAGCCGACGACTCCGGGGAACGGAACGCTGACTTCGAGCGGTGGGGCGGTCACGTTTGCGCAGAACGAGAACATTGCCGTTGGGGAGTATATCGTGCTGACTTCCGGCCCGAACGCCGGCCAGCAGATGCGCGTCACCGCCGTCTCCAATTCCAAGCACGTCACGATCTTTCAGACCTTCTCGCAGGATCAGACCTCCCCGGTGACATGGGCCAAACGCACTCCCGAGAAGACAAGCACCCAGCAGATCATCGACCCCTTTACGGGTCTCTTGATCCGTCGCATCAGCAACCCGCAAGAATCCAAGAGCAATAGCTATGGAGCGGCGCTCTCAGCCGTGACCCCTGGCGCCGGATGGACAAACGCCAGCACTACATCCCTGGCCAAGGCGGACTCCAATGTCGCTTCTTATGTTGGGGACGCGAATCGAAATTGGCTGTTTGTTCACACAAACTCCTGGCAGATCACAAGCTATCAGGAGGGAGACACGCAGTTGGATTGGATTGGACTCCAGATTGCCGGCAGCGGAACCGGCTCCGGGCCAGACAACGCTATCGACCTATGCCTCACGGCTGACGGAGCGACGTGCCGTAGTGCGGTCTTGACGCTGAACTTATCGGATTGTACCCCGTGGGTGTCGTTTGGTGGGAAGTGCTGGGTTGGGACAGAGTACCCACTGGAAGCCTCCTGGAACTCCGCGACGGATGTGATTGGTTCCTTGCTCGACCCGGTGGAGTTCTACTCTGCGACCGGGGGCGTCCTGATCCGCAAACATACCACCACCCGCAACACGATCAATCTGGATTACGTTGCGTTCAACCTCGGGCAGTCGGCTATGGGAGAGTCGTATAGCCTTGGAGCCCAGGCGTGTTCGGCTGCGCTTGCAAACCAGACATATAACGGCGTGACACGCACTGGGTATCGCTGTTCGTTCGGAACCGTCAAGAAAGGTGGCTATTGGATTGACAGTGCGACGGGAGACGCGGCCCTGAGCGCGTTTTACGTTCATAGCAACGGCCAAGGCTATGGTAGCGCCAGCGGGGCTTCGTTCGACGCAAATGATGCCTCGATTATGTACGGCTACGTAAATCCCTCGGGCACACCCGAGATCGTCAAACTCCAGTACACGGGGACTAACACGGACTCGGGCTACGTTAACGTAGGGCAGGCAGCTTGGCCGTTTTTCTCGTATGGCACGACCACGGTTCTTTCCAGCAACATCGTCGCGGACATGGCCGCGTTCTCTCCTGAATTTGCGGCAACTCAGGCATACTGGGGGCACTACCCCTTGACGGCGGGTTTGGCGGATGGGCGCTACTTAAACGTCAATTTCTACCCTGGTGGAACGCAAGACAACTACGGCTGGAAAGGCATGTACGACGTAAAACTGCCGGGTTTCGTGGCGGGCACTTCTACCGACAGCTACTTCCCGTCTCGATGGTGTCAGATGCATACCGGGGGCAACGGGAGCAACGGGCTCGGGTGGGTGCGCCACAACTCACAAGGAGCTTACAACAACGGCGCGTGCGGAAACGGCCCATTTCAAACCGAACTCGTTGCAGCTTTGGGCACTCCAGGAAGCGGAACGGGGCAGGACGTGACATGCCCTGCGTTTGGCCCAACGTCAATCGGGCGCGGGTATCAGGGGGTTGGCGGATCGGCGGGCGGCGTCAATAAGTGCGCCTATATCCAAGTCACAGGCGATCTCCACAAACCGACTGCAGGGTGCGGTTACGAGAACACGAACCGGGGTGCGAACGGACATTTAGGCGCCGTTCAGGCGGCGCGAGTCGGAGACCTGCTTCTCGTTGACTCGGAACACGTTCAACTGCTGGCCAAGGACGCCGGGTGCTCCGATCCGAACGCACAGTGCGGTTGGACGATTTTGCGCGGCGCTGACAGCACAGCGATGGCGGCGCATTCTCCCGGAACTGCCTTGACCGGGATTTGCCCCTCTTATTCACTCGCCTATCAGGACGTCTATTGGGATTTTCTGCATGATCCCTACGGCACAGACGAGACGATGACGTACAAGAAGCTTCTCGGCAACGTTCACAGCACTGGAATGCAAAGCACGGATGGAACGCCGAACTCGATTTTGATTGCGCTGGCCTCGGGGGGCACGACGTGCCGCAATATGGGGGGCGATGTAGGGTTTTGCTATGGTCTGTTTTCCGGCAGCATGAACGACATCATGAACCAGAGCATGATCAATACCCCGGCGCGGGCAGTCAACATGGAGCCGTGGTTCGCAAATCGGGCAGGGGAAGCCGGGGGGGCCGATTCCCATGGGTCCCTCTGGCAGAAGTCAGATTACCGTTGGCTGCTGGATGGACGCCCCTATTACGCGCCGATTTACTTCCAGACCTGGACGAACGTGACGGGCAAGCTTTACAAAGCCAGCTTCACTCCGGTGTTGCAGAACACCCCACAAGTCCTCGACCAAAAACATCTTCCATCGGAAGGGTTTTGCGCAAGTAGTCCGGCGATCGACGTAACTCCGGGGCCCATCGACGCCACCACCAACGGGGCATACACGTATTGCGCCGGGGCCGGGTGCTACGCGGGAGCGGCGACTACCGACGTGTTCATGAACTGTCCGGACGCGACCACGTTCTCTTGCGGTTTGGGCGGAGCCGAGACAGGGACCAACAGCTTGAAGGATATGTGTGTTCACGACCTGGCTCCAGTCGGTCACGTTTACGAACAGGTTGGGATCACCCCTGTAGCCGACAGGAATGCCGAGTACACACGTTTCTTCGGGACGCCGTTCGGCAGATACCGGAGAGAAGACGTATATAAGAACATGACCGCGAGCCCGGACGGGAAGTGGGCTTTCTTTGAAGCGCACTGGCTGGACGGAATGCGCTCTGAGAACATGGCGCTCAAACTTCCGCCGTGGCCGCCGAAGGACAGCATCAACCGCAGCACGTTCATTCCCGTTCTGGCCCCGGTTGGCTCGGTTCCTTCAGGGACCGACAACGTGGTGGTGGAGTTCGGCTATGACAACACGAACTTCTACTGCACCTCGCGCCGGGAGTCCTGCGAAGCCGTGACCGCGACGGTGAACGAAACCACGCCGTTCTACTGGGCCAGCGAGAGCTACAGCGGGTTCCGTGGGGCTCCGGGAGCGATCGCAATTCCCGCCATTTCGGAGAGAGTGCTGTACTACCGGCTGAAGTACCGGGACGCGGGCAACGCGGTGATCGGGACCGGACCGACGCAGGTCCAGGTGGTGCGTTGAGGATGCGGCCTAGCGTACTGCGCAGGCGTAGACTGCGTACTTTTCATTTTCGTACCGGAGCTGGCAGGCCCGGTTGAGTTTTGCCTGGAGGTAGGCGTGCAGGCGGGGGTTGCCCTGCTGTGACCAGTGCAGAGCGTCGCTGAAATCCTCCTTCGCTACGGCGATCGCCGGGACCGGCTTCCCGGTCAGAAAGCCGTAGCGTGCGTCGTAGAGGAAGGAGCCCGGATACGCGAACCGGAATTCCGCAGGAGCAAAAACGGTCTCGCCGTTCGTAGCCAGCCCCGCCAACGCCGCCACCGCCGGGCGATAAACCCGGTCGAACGAGCGGCGCTGAACCACGTAGGCCCCCGCCAGGATCGCAGCTAGCACGTAGAGCGATACCCAGCCCGCAACCAGCATCCTCGCCCGGTCGTTCCACAGGCTGCGGATCGCGTAGGCCGAGATCAGGGCGATCCACGGGACCACGTGAAGGCCGTAAGCTGCCCACTTTCTGTCATCGGCCAGGGTCAACACGAGAAACGCGACGCCTCCCAACAGAAGCGCCAGTCGCAGCCCCGCCACTCCGGCCGCTTCCCGCCGTCTGATCCAGAGAATCACCGCCGCGCCCAACAGCGTCAGCGCCGGCATCAGTTTCAAGAGGTCCCCTGAGAACGGCTTGGGCAGAAGACCGTACATTGCGAAGTAGCGCCGCCATTCATCGAGGCGGACGGCGGCGGTTCGAAACCCGCTTTGCGCAGCCATCTGGTCCCAGAACGCGACGGGATCGAAGCCGATCCAGACAGCGAACAAGGCGCCCGTAACGGCGACCGGGATGAAGAACACGGCGATCTGCGCGAGCGTGATCCGCCGCCACTGCAGCAGGCATCGGACGCCGTAGACTGCGCCCCAGACCACGGCGGCGAGCGGATGAATCATCCCGACCGCGCACAACGATGCCGCGGACAGCAGCCGCGCCAGCAGTGGCCGGCTCGCGAAGAACGTCTCGTGCGCGTAGAGGGCGGCGAGGCCGAACAGGAAGCCCAGCATATCCGGGCGACCCATGGAGGTGAAGGTGACGTAAGTCCAGTCAAAGGCGATTAACAGCGTCGCGAAGCCGGCCAGCAACACGTCCCGGCTGACGCGGCGCGTCAAGTCGAACCAGATCAGGATTCCCAACAGGCCCGCGGCCACGCTGAGCAGCCGTTGCTGCACCAGTCCCCAGCCCACCAGGCGGTACCACCCCGCTTGCAGAAGGGACTCCAGCGGCATCACCCAGTACGCCCGCCGGTCGATTCTGGTGAGCGGCTTGTCGATGCTGGCATAGATGAAAGCGGAGGGCTCGATTTCGTGAGCTCCCCAATCCCCGCGCGCAATCCGGCTGTAAGGCGACAAGGTGTAGTAGCCCTCGTCCACATAAGGCATTCGCGTCAGGATTGCTCCCAGAACGATGGACAGCCAGCAGACGGCGGCCAAGGCCACCGCCCACTGCCAGGATCGGCTGCCGCTTTGGAAGACTCGCATGATTTAACCGCGTCCGTTAGAGCCGATTGTCTCATTTTTCCGTCCGCGATTCGGCATCGTCCGAGCGCCGTGCCGACAGGCAGGACCCCGGTCCTGCCCGCCACTGACCGATTCTTCGCCGCCATTAGCCGAAAAGCCCGCTCGCGGGTGCCCTGGGGATGCTAGGCTCTTTACGGGAGCAGGCTTATGCGACATCAACGGGCAGGCGTGGCGTTCGGGAGCATCGTCCTGGCGGTAGGGGTGATCCTTCTGCTGGACCGCCAGGGGATCGTGGAGGCCGCGCAGATCTTTCCGTTCTTCTGGCCCGCGGCACTGTTTCTGGGAGGCCTGCTCGCGCTGACTCGATCGACGCAGAGCGGAGGCAGGGTTTGGGGCGGCATCCTCACAGCGGCCGGCATCCTGCTTTTTCTGGATCGGCTGGGCTACGCGCGCTTCTCGTTTCACGCGCTTTGGCCGCTCGTATTGATCGGGGTCGGGCTCACGCTGGTCTGGCGCACGCTGGAGGGAGAGCCGGGGGTAGCGTCGGGGCCGGAGCCCGACGCCAATCTGGTAAACCAGTTTGCGGCCTTCGGCGGTGGCGAACTCAAGAGCGACGCGAGGGACTTTCGGGGCGGGGAAGTGCTGACCGTTTTCGGCGGCTACCAGGTCGATCTGCGAAAGGCAGCCATCGCCCGCTCTCCGGCGGTGCTGCACGCTAACGCCATGTTCGGCGGCATCGAGATCCGGGTTCCACGCTCCTGGCGAGTCATATTGGACGGCCTTCCGCTGCTGGGCGGCTATTCCGACGAGACGGAGCATCCCGAGGCCCAGAGCGGCACGCCGGCGCCGGAGTTGATCGTCAAGGGATTCGCCTCGTTCGGGGGCGTGGTAGTCAAGAACTGAGGCTTCGTGCACCCGATCCTGGCCGATCCGCGAAGGCTGGCGCTGTACCTGGCGGCGTGGATTCCGCTGGTGCTGCTGCTGGCCGGCTTGCTGGCTTCGACCGGCGATTTCACCTGGATCCAGGCTGGCGAGTTGACGGTCCCGCTAGCGGGTGTCTACGCGTTCGTCTGCCTCTCGGCGTGGTACCTGTGCCGCTTCCTGCCGCTGCGGAGCTCCGGGATTTTTTACCTGCTGCTGACCGTCAACGCGGCTGCCGCGGCGAGCAGCGCGATCTGGGCCGGCGCGATCGGATGGGCCATGGCCGCCGGGTTCGGTCTCGAACCGCAGTATCTGCGCCAGCGGCCCATCCTGTTCGGCGCGGGGTTCCTGCTGTTCGATCTCGCCGCCGCATTCCATTACGCGCTGGTGGCCTTCGAAACCTCGAGCCAGGCGCAGGCGCGCGCCATGCAGGCCAGCATTCTGGCGCGGGAAGCCGAGTTGAGGGCGCTTAAGGCGCAGATCGATCCGCACTTCCTGTTCAACAGCCTGCACTCGATCAGCGCACTGACGGCGTCGGACCCGGCCAAGGCCCGCGAGATGTGCGTGCTGCTGTCGGATTTCCTGCGCAGCAGCCTCAAGATGGGCGATCGGGAGCGCATCCCGCTGAGCGAGGAATTAGGACTCGCGCGCAGCTTCCTGGCGATCCAGCAGATACGGTTCGGCGCTCGGCTGCGCCTCGAAGAAGACGTGAAGGACGGCGCTGTCGCCTGCATGGTGCCGCCGCTGCTGCTGCAACCCCTGGTGGAAAATGCGGTTACGCACGGCGTGGCGACGCGCGTGGACGGCGCCTCGATCCGCATCCGGATTTCGAGGACGAGAGAACGGGTCGCGATCGGCGTCGAGAACACTTTCGATAAGGACGCGCGGCGCCGCCGCGGAGGGCTGGGCATGGCCAACGTACGCAAGCGCCTCGAAGTCTGTTACGGGGACGCCGCCAGCATGGAGGTCCGCGAGGCGGGAGACCGGTTCACCGTGGACCTGCGGTTCCCGGCCGAGGTTGGTGAAGCGGCCACGACGCCTGCGCCGCGGCGCATGGAAGGAGAGATCGAATGAACGTGATCCGGACGGTGATTGTGGATGACGAAGAACTGGCGCGGCAGGTGGTGCACGAGATGCTGTTGCCGCACCCGGAGGTGGAGGTGGTGGCCGAGTGCGCCAACGGATTCGACGCCGTGAAGGCCGTCTCGGAACTGAACCCGGACCTGCTGTTCCTCGACGTGCAAATGCCGAAGCTCGACGGCTTCGAGGTGCTGGAGCTGATCGGCCCCGAAATCGCCGTGGTGTTCACCACCGCTTACGACCAGTACGCGCTGCGCGCTTTCGAGGTGCACGCGGTGGACTACCTGCTGAAGCCGTTTGACGCCACGCGATTCGATGCGGCGCTGGGGCGGGCCAAGGAGCGCCTGGGCACGAAGATGCCGTCGCCCGCCGAACTGTCGGCCGCTGCCCGCGCACCCTCGCAATACATGGAACGCATCGTGGTGCGCGACGGTCCCAAGGTGGACATCATCCCCTGCGAGCGCCTCGATTACGCGGAAGCGCAGGACGACTACGTGCTGCTGCGCAGCCAGGGGAAGAATTATCTCAAGCAGGAGACCATCTCGAATCTGGAGACTTCGCTCGACCCGGCGAAGTTTGTGCGGATCCACCGTTCCTACGTCGTCAACCTGGAGCGGATCGCGAAGATCGAGCCTTACACCAAGGACAGCCGGGTGGCGGTGCTGAGCGACGGCACGAGGCTGCCGGTGAGCCGATCGGGGTACGTGCGGCTGAAGGAGTTGCTGGGGGAGACGTAGTTATCCTCGCTTCGCGGTCTTGCCCAGGTACAGGATGCGCACGAAAGCGGCGGGCTTCAGGAAGCCTTGGCCCCACTTCTCGTCGTAGGGCTTGGTGGGCTCGGCGGCCACAACCTGGTCGAGCGTCTGGCCCGCGCTCACCAGCTTCGACACGCGCCCATTTACGCCCGCGAGCATGTCGCGATAGGCGCGGAGGTCGTCTCGCGCGGCCATCGGGCCGTGTCCGGGGATGATCTTGGTCTTTCCGTCTACGGCCTGGAGCATAAGATCCGCGTCCGCCGCCATGCCTTCGATGGAGCCGCCGGCCGTGTAGTCGATGAACGGGTAGGTGCCGTTGAAGAACAGGTCGCCAGCGTGATAGACGTTGGCATTTTCGAAGTGGACCGTCGCGTCGCCGTCGGTGTGCGCGGGCGGCAGATGGCGGTAGGCGACCTTCTCACCGCCCTGATCGAGCGCGCCCGAGTCCGCGAAGGTGGTGGTCGGGCGGCCCGCGGGATCGAGCGCCGGCACATCGCGGTCGAAGGCGGCGATGTGCTGCGTCGCACTGAGGCGCTTCAGAACGTTCTCGTGCGCGATGATGCGCGCGCCCGCGCGGCCCAGCCGCACGTTGCCGCCGACGTGATCGAAGTGATAGTGCGTGTTGATGAGGATCGCAATGGGCCCGGGCCCGGCCGTGTGCGCTCGGCTCTCCATCGCTTCGGCGGACTGAGGCAGGCCGCTATCGACCAGCAGCAAGCCGTCAGGGAAGCGGAGCACCGCGATGTTTCCCCCGTCGCCGCTGAGCAGGCTCAGCTTGTCGCCGAGCGGCTCGAGCTTGAGGGCAGGTTGCTCCTGCGCGGCTGCGCCTTCGGCGAGCCAGAACGCAGGCGCCAGCGACGAGACAAACTGGAACAGCTCACGGCGAGTGAGTAGGGGCATGCTCGACATTGTATCGGACGCGGAAGAGCCTGGACGTGAGATAGAGGGCGGAAAGCGTGAGGACGATCAGCACCGCCTGCTGCCACCCGCTTACCATCGAGCGCGTGCCCATGACGGCGAGTCCCAGAAGACAGAAGAGCAGGTGAGCGCAGAAGACCTGAATCGAGGCCTGGCCCAGAGAGACCAACGGTCCGCCAGCCAGGCGCGCGAGCGGGCGCTGAAAACGGATCGCCAGCGCGGCGATGGCAGCGAAGTTCACCAGCCGCATGGCGCCCATGTGCCACTTGTCGAACAGGATTTCGAAGTTCCCCAACTCGATGCCGTTCCCCACCCACCAGCGCAGCGCCAGAAGGATAGGGACGGCGAACAGGGCGGGAACGAAGATCCGCCGCGCCCATTCTTCTATTGGCAGCCGCCCTTGTGCCCAGCGCGTGCCGCACCACAAGCCCAGCAGCCACAGGAACTGCCAGGCCCACAGGTCGAAGGCGCCCAAGTCGGCGAATGGAACCCGCAGGCCGGTGGTGCGGCACAGGAAATCGTACAGCGCCTGGCGCAGACCGAATTGCGCCGCAAGCCACAGCGTGAATCCGCCGGCGAGCACCAGTTTCCATCCGAAGCGATTCGCCATCCAGAACGCGACCATCGTCATGGCCAGGAACAGGATGTACAGCGGGAGAATGTCGAGCAGCGCCGGCCGGTAAATCAGAAGTGCGGCATCCAGGAAGGCGCGCTTGGGGCCCGCGGCGAAGTAGAAGTTAAGCAGGTTGTAGAGATTGGGCCGGCGCACGGGGGAGGCAAATCGCGCCGCCACCAGAAAGGCGAACGCGATCAGAAGAAGATGATAGCCGTACAGCCGCAGCGTGCGTTTTGCGAGCTTGCGGTACATGGCGCCGGCGCCTTCACGCTCGGCCAGACGGTAGTAGACGCTGCCGGTGAACAGCGCCGAAAGGAAGATGAACCCCTCGGACGAGGATACGAACCCGAGCGGTTGGTTGGTGAAAACGCTGGCGATGGTGGGCAGATGCGTCAGCGTCATCCAGACCAGCATCAATCCGCGAAGGGCGTCGAGCTCTGGCCGGCGCCCCGGGCGGCCGTTGGCCGCTACGAGATCCACCGGCTGCAGTGCGACCTTCATCGTGGGCTCCCCTCCGAGATGCTGCCCTGTCCCGATCTTCCCACAGACCGAGGCAGATCGGCCGGCCAAAACCGTCAGAACAGCAGCCGCAGCGAAAACTGGAACGTGCGCGGCTGGTTCCACTGGGTGACGTTGTTATCGAAGACCGAAGTGTTGGTCTTGGCGTTCGTGCCCAGGTAGGTTTGGTCGCCCACCAGCCAGTTCACGTTGTTCAGCAGGTTGATGGATTCGGCGCGGAGCTCGGCCCGCAACCGCTCGGCGAGGGCGACGGTTTTGCGCAGGCCCAGGTTCAGATTGAACGCGGCCGGCCCGGAGAACATGCGCCGCTGCAAGGTGCCCAATGCCCCTGGGGCGGGCTCCTCAAACGCGCCGGCGGGAGCGTTCACGTAGGTCACCGTCCCGCCCGGGCCTTTGCGGATTCCGAAATACTGGCGGATCTGGCCCGCGGTCAGAGAGGTTGTAACCGTGTTCTCGCCGGAATCGGCAGTCGAGACCAACGTGCCCAGGCCGGAGAGCAGCGAAAACGGCGCCCCGGATTGGGCGATCGCGACGGCGGCGATACTCCAGCCGCCGAGAACCCGGCCTCTGCGCGGAGCCGGCACGTCCCAGATTGCGGCGGCCTTGAAGGCGTGTGTCAGGTTGAAGGGCGAAGGCGCCCATTCGAGCGACGGGTTGTGGAGATTCAGAACCGGGTCGATCGCGCCCGGTTGGTAGTCGTCGAGCGTGCTGAGCACCTTCGAGAAGACGTAGCTGGCGGAGAGATCGAGGCCCGCCGCGGCATGCCGCGCGACGCTCACCTGTAACGCGTCGAAGCGCGAAACGCCGAGCTGCGACAGTAAGTCGATGCCCTGCGGCGCCAGCGGGTTTCCCAGGAAGTTGTAATTATAGGCGGCATTGTATCCCTGGCCCTGGTACCACCGCGCCAGTTCGCCCGCCTGCCCGCTAAGAATGAGAGACCGCGAGTAGGAATCTCCCAGGCCGCCCCCTAATATGCCCGGGAACCCGTTCGTAGGAGAGCCGCTCTTGAGAGCCGCCTGTACCTGGAGGAACGTCGCGAGGAAATCCGGAGACATCATGACCTGGTTGCGGTTGATGGAGCGCGGGCCTTCTTCCAGGCGATTGCCCACGTATCGCACGTCCACTTGAAAGCCCCGTAGCGCGGACTCCACTCCGACGTTCCAGTATTTGACGTTGGGGGTCCGGATGTTCCAATCGATGGCGTACACGGGGCCCGGCTGCTGGTGGTAGCCGTTGGCGAACGAGAGCAGCGATGCCAACGTGAGGCTGGCGGGCAGGATGGGAGCGGCGGTGGCCGGCGCTTTCGACAGCGGGACCGGGTTAGCGCTGAGGTCCGTGGACACGTCAAAGCTCTGAAACGGATTCCGCAGCGCGTAAATACTCAGGTTGGGCAGTAAGTCGTCGTTCAAATAGGCGATGTTGAACCCGCCGCGCACCACCAGCGGCAGGCTCGCTCGCGGTTTCCAGGCGAGGCCCACATAGGGATCGTAGTTATCGAAATCCTTCCGGTAGAAGGGCTGCGCGCTGGAGGCGAACGCGAAAGTCAGATTCTGATCGTAGACCGCGTTGGACGCCAGGCCGGAAAGTACGGGAATTATGGCGGAACCGGTCTGCTCGTTGGCACGCGCGAGATAATCGTACCGGAGCCCCAAGCTGACGGTAAGTGACGGCAGTAACTTCCAGTTGTCGTGTACATACCCCGAAATCAAGTTTGTCGAAAGCCTGCTGCGCGCGGTCGAGTTGCTTGTGTATCCCGACGTGGGCGACGCAATGTTGAACCGCTGGTCGACTTGCGCGATGGTGCCCTGGGCAATGTCGTTGACCAGGTAACGCGGTACGGTGACGGAGTCCAGCGGGCCGTTGTTGGTGCCGTCCGAGGCGAGCCGGAATTGCTGAAACCAAAGGCCGGCCTCCACGACGTGCTTGCCGGCCACCCAGGTCAGGTTGTCCTGGTAGCCGTACTGGTGGTCGGCGCGGCGCTCCGGGTCGAGGCCCGACATCGGCTGGCTGACGGCGACGCCCGGGTCGTCGAGGATGGCGATGAAGCCGAACCGGGAACGCAGCGAGTTACGGAAGTCGAACTCCGCCAGATTGCCGCCGGCGCGCAGCTCGTTGGTCAGGCGGGCGGTGGGAGACCAGCGCCACGAGGCGGAGTAGAAGGGCGCCGAGAGGCCGATCGAAGTCGTCGGCGTCGGGCCGAAGACGGAGGAGTCGGCGGGATCGTCGGTGGCACCGTGCCGGTCCGCGAACGTCAGACTGAAGCTGTGATGCGCCGAGCGCAGGTAATCGAGCCGCGCCAGGGCAATGTGGGTGGTGCCTCCGTTACTCTGCACTCCGCGATACGTGCCGGAGGGGTCCGAGGGAATGAGTGCCACCACCTGCTGCATCAGCGGATCCCGGCTGGTGAGCGGCGCGGTGGGCACAAGGCCGGTGCGCGTCACGGTGGAGCGGTCCAGGTCGGCTTCGTAGTTGAGGAAGAAGAACAGACGGTCTTTTTTCAGCGGGCCACCGAGGCTCGCTCCGAGTTGATTGAGGCTGGTGGTGGCCGGCATGTTGCGGCTGTTATCGGCCCAATATTGCGACGCCGTTGCCGATGGAAGGGCCAGCCAGTACGCCGCGCCGTGAAATGCGCGGCCGCCGCCGGGCGTGCTGTAGGCGATTTGGGAGCAGCCGCAGCCCTCGATGGAACCGGTGACGACCGTGGCCTCGCCGGTCTGATCGGTACGGAGTGCGAGGCCGTTTGCTCCCACGTTCATGCCGTCGTAAGTCACGTTCGCGAGCGCCGCGGATTCGCCGTAGATGGCAAGGCGCGCGCGGCCATTGCTCTGGACTCCGGGAAGCGTTGCGGCCAGGTAGGAGGGATCGCGCTTCGGTAGCGGCAACTGGTTCCTCTGCTGCTCGTCGGCTGTGAACGCGACCGCGACGGAGCCCAGGCGAAGCGGAGGCAGGACAGTCTCCGCCGCCGGATCTACCCTCACGTTGCGAAGCGTCAGCTTCGGAAAGCCCGCGGCTTCCACGGTCAGGTCATACAGCGCGGGCCGCACGGCCGGGAACAGGAACGCGCCGCTCGGCGAGCTGAGCGTAGCGGCGTACGGGACTGTGGATTCCGGGAGGGTGAGTGTCACGCGCGCGCCCGGGGCGGCGGTCCCCGAGAGCTTTCCGGTGGCCTGGAAAGCGGCCGCCGCGCACGCCAGCCAGATCGAGAGGAAGCACGCGCGCTGAAGCGTGCGCCACATCAGAATGTCACACCCAGCAGCAGTTCCGCCTGGTTGCGAACCGATTTCAGGCCGCCGTCGGGAGCCGAGAACGCGTCCGCGGTCCAGCGCGTGTAGCGCAGTTCTCCGAACACTCCCAACAGCAGCGGACGAAACTCGAGACCGGCGCCTGCCGTAATGCCCTTGGTGAAACTGTGACTCAGCTCGGCCGGGTGGCTGGTCTGGGTGGAGGTGATCGCGCACTCGGGGCAGATCGACCTCGCCGTCTGGTTCACACCCTGCAACTGGCGGAATGAGACGCCGCCCTCGACATACGGCTGCAGCGGTCCCAACTTACTCACGCCGTACTTCGCCAGCAGCGGAAACTCCCAGGAGTTAGCCGTGGTGGTGCCTGCGGATCCCGAGGGAGTCAGGCTCGCGAAATCAAAAGCCAATCGCTTGTACAGCAGATCCGCCTTGACGGCCAGGTGAAACGGAAGGTCCAGTTCGGCGGTGGCGCCCAGGGTGTAGCGCTTTGTGCTGGCGGTATAGTTGGGCGGTGTGGTCGCTATGCCTACCGGAACCGCGGTAATGCTGTTTGTGTCGAACGCGCTGGTCAGCGGAAGTCCTCCTTCGAGGCCGATCCGGAACGACTGAGCGAAGCCGATGGAGGCAAGCGAGAGAGCGAGGAACAGCGGTTTCCGCATTCAAGCATTTTCCCACGAAGTTACTGCTATCTCACCGGCCCGATGCGTTCCAGGGGCCAGTAAACGAACACCGCTTTGCCGTAGATACAACTGCGGGGCACCAGACCCCAGTTACGGCTGTCGTTCGACGAGTTGCGGTGGTCGCCGAGAACGAAGTAATGATCGGGCTCGATGGTGCGGGTGGGCATGGACAAAGTGTCGCGGTATAATTCCGGCACATAGTCCTCCGCCAGCCGTTTCCCGTTGAGGAACACCGCGCCGTGGTCGATCCAGACCGTGTCGCCCGGCACGCCGATCACGCGCTTGATGTAGGACTTGGTCTGGTCGCCCGGATACCAGAACACCACCAGGTCGCCGCGGTGCGTGTCCTCGATCCCGAACCGATAGATGAACTTGTTGACGAAGATCCGCTCCTGATCCACCAGCCCCGGCATCATGCTGGTGCCTTCGACCTTGACCGGCTGGTAGATGAAGACGATCACCACCACGGCGATGACGATCGAAACCCCCAGGTCGCGCAGCCATGCGAATATGGCCGCCAGCGCGGAACGGCGCCCCGCGGGAGGTGCGGCCTGGTTTGTGCTGGGAAGATCTTCGCTCATCGCGCCCAGTTCCCTTTCATTATAGGGCCGCCTACGAGGCTAGCGTGCTTGCGAAGACGTCGCTGTCCACGTTGGCCCCGCTGAGGATCACGGCGGCGCGGCGCCCCGTCCGTTCCTTGAGCAGGGCGGCGAGGGACGCGGCGCCGGCGCCCTCCGCGGCGCTGTGGGTATCGGAGAAGAGGTGGCGCATGGCGGCCTGGATTTCGGCATCGTCCACGGTGACGATGCGAGCGACGCCCGCCAGAATGGTCTCGAGCGCAGCGGGATCGGGGACGCGGCACGAGAGTCCATCGGCCATCGTTTCGGCCGTGGCGGTAGAGACGGGCTTCCCGGCGCGGAAGGAGAGCGCGTACGCCGGAGCGCCCGAAGCCACGACTCCGACGATCTCGGTTTGAAGCCCGAGGGCGTTGCGGGCGGCGATGGTGCCGCAGATGCCGGAGCCCATGCCGATGGGAACGTAAACGGTCTCGAGCGTGGGCACCGCGCGGAACAACTCGAGCGCGTAGGTCCCAACCCCGGCGACTAGCGCGGGGTCGAAGGAGCGAACCATGTGGAGGCGCTCGGCCGCGGCCACGCCGGCGAGGTATTCGTAGGCCTCTTGAAAACCGGCCCCGTGCTCGATCAGCTCGGCGCCGAAGGCGCGCATGGCGGCGTTTTTCTCGGGGCTATTGCCCTGCGGAACCACGATCACCGCCCGCAGGCCGGCGCGCGTGGCGGCAAAGGCCACGCTCTGGCCGTGATTGCCGCGCGTGGCCGCGGCCACTCCCGTGACGCCTGGTTCGCACCGGCGGAGCTGGTCCATGTACACGATTCCGCCGCGCACTTTGAAGGCTCCGGTGGGCGTGTGGTTTTCGTGTTTGACCCAGACCTCGGCGCCGGCGCGCGCCTCAAGCAGCGGCCAGCGGATCTGGGGCGTCGGCGGCATCACTCGATAGACGATGCCGGCGGCGGATTCGAGCGAAGCGAGATCGGGAAGAGTCATTGTGTGTGCCTAACTGATGGCGCGGGCCAGTCCGAATGCGGCGCCGGCGGCGAGGCCTCCGATGACCACCGTGCGCAGGCCGCCGAGGAAGGGATGGATGCCGGTCAGGCGGCCCTTCACGTATCCGAAGACGAAGAGCGCGATCAACGTCACCAACACCGAAATCCACAACCCTTGCGAGACCGTGCTGGCGGCCATGTACGGCGATAACGGAATCATGCCCCCGATGACGTAGGAGATGGCGATGGCGGCGGCGCTGCGGACGGCGCGGCCGGGGTCCGGCGCTTCCAGACCGAGCTCATAGCGCATCATGAAATCCACCCAGCGCTTGGGCTCCGCGCAGACGGCGGCCACCACGGGTGCGGCCTGCTCGGGCGTGAGGCCGTAGCCTTCGAACACCTCGGCGACCTCGCGCGTCTCAATGGCGGGAAGCTCGACAATCTCGCGGTATTCGCGCTGCTCCTCGTTGTGGTAGTGCTCGCTGTCGGTGCGCGCGGCGAGGTATCCTCCGAGTCCCATGGCGATGGAGCCGGCGGCGATTTCGGCCAGGCCGGCGATGACGACGAGTTTGGTGGATGCGACCGCTCCGGAAAGACCGGCGGCGAGGGCGAACGGGACGGTGAGGCCGTCCGACATTCCGATCACGACGTCGCGCACGGTTTCGGTCGCGGTGAAATGGCTCTCGATGTGGGGTGAGTGGGGCATGGCTCTTGAGAACAGGATAACGTCACTTCAACGAACGGATGTAGGTGATGATTTGCCAGCGGCGTTCGGCGGGCAGGTGGGCCCAGGAGGGCATGCCGCGGCGCATCACGCCGTTGGTTATGGTGTGAAAGAGCTCTTCGGGCGCAGCGGTTTGAATCCTCGCGGAGCGCAGCGAGGGCGCGCGGCCGTAGCCTTCGGCGGTGGGGCCGTGGCATTGGGCGCAGTGGCGGCCGTAGAGTTTCGCGCCGGCGCGCACGGCATCGGGTTTCCCTTCGTAGGGATTGCCGGCGGCCAGAAGCGCGCACACAAGCAGGGCCGTCCTCACGGGCTCCTCCGAAAGAGGCGGCCGATCTGCTCCATCTCGTAGGAGACCGTGAAGCGGACCAGCAAGGTGTGGCTGTTGCCGTTCAGGCCGAACGCCGGAGAGACCGTCAACTGCGCGCCCGAAGGAAGCTGCCAGGCGACGATGGGCGCTATGTAGTGCGAAGTGCCGGTGAGGCCGAACTGGCGCCAGGTTCCCAGGCCGCCGAAGATCTCCGCGCCCAGGCTGAAGTTTTCGCGGCAGAAGGTGCAGGGGCTGGGCGTGACGGCGAAGGCCAGCGGGCGGCTCGCGCCGAAGGCGTAACCGAATTCCCAAGGCTCGGCGGCGAGGTTCTTTTCGCCGATCAGGTTTGTCGAGATGTCCCAGCCGCGCACGTTGCTCGACAGGATGAGTTTGGTTTCCAGCTCGCGCTGGTGGTCCTGCCGCGCCTCGACGTTGGGCACGAGCTGATCATCCGCCACGTCGTGGCCCACCACTTCCTTGAGGCTCTTGTCCGCGCCGTTGATGTCCTCGAATTCCACGTAGAGGACCGGGTTGATGCGGTGCTCCCCCATCCACGGGCGGAAGCGGTTCTCGATGCGCCAGCCGGTGAACAGAGCGCCCTGGCCGCCCGTGGCCTGGCCATCCAGGTAGAACTCGGTGGTCCACCAGGTCCTGACGCCGCACTCGAGTTCCATGATGGAGCTGAGGAAGCTTTTGCCGGCCACCTGATCGAAGGCCACCTCGAGGTTGCCGGGTTCCTCCATCTGCGCGCTGTAGGTGACGTAGTACGGCGCTTCGGCAGCGGCGAGCGCGGCGGCGGACAGGAATAGGACTAGGGCGCAGCTGCAACCGAGTTGCAAGTCAAAAGAATAGCACGCCCCGGAGCGGGCGCGCCTCCCGTGCTACGCTCGTTTGTGATGCAGCTATCCGAGGTTTTACTGGCGCTCGGCGAGGACACGTTCGGGCAACTGGTGCGCCAGATTTCGATTGGCAGACTGAGGACGTACCAGCTCTACGAGTCGTTCAAGACGCGGGCGCACCTGGCCAAGCTGAACACCGAGGGCCTGCGCAAAGGCGTGCCCCGTTTCTGGGTCCGGCTGGGCGCGGGCGAAGAAGAGTTCGCGCGGGAACTGGCGCAGGCGGTGCTGATCGCGCACCTCGACATGATCCAAGCGGTGCTCGACGATCTGGGGATTCCGAACCAGGATGGCTTCTTCGACAAGAACGTCGATGCCACGAAGTTCCTGACCGAAGGCTGGCAGCAGCGGGTTTACGACAAGTTCCACGGGACCTATCCCGAGCCCGTGCTGCGGCTGTACATCAACCATCTGGATTGGGAGCTGGGGAAGAGCGAGACCGTTTTCGTTCCGGCATAGAATTGAGCTTGGAACCGTTCATCCCACTGGTCCGCAATCCTCACCTGGCCACGATCCTGGCGCACTTCTGGCGCGCGGGATTAGACCTGAGCCGGTACCCGGTGGAGCGCCGGCTGGTCGGCACCGAGGCCGAGGTCGAGGTGCTGGTGGAGACGCAGCGGCCGGCGTCGAAGGCGGCGGGCGAGATCGTTCTGGTGCACGGTCTCGAAGGATCGAGCCAGGCGGGCTACATGAAAGTCATGGCGCGCCTGGCGCTCGAAGCGGGCTACACGGCGCACCGCCTGAACCTGCGGAGCTGCGGGGGCACCGAGCACTGCTCGAAGACGGCCTACCACTCGGGGATGACCGCGGACCTGCTGGCCGTTTTGCGACAGCTTGCGGAGCAGGGGCGCGGCCCGCTCTATGCCGTGGGCTTCTCGCTGGGCGGCAATATCGTGCTGAAGCTGGCGGGCGAGCTGGGTGAGGATGCGCGGAGCTTGCTGGCAGGGGTCGCGGCCGTCTCGACGCCCATCGATCTCGAACAGAGCACGCGGCGCCTCGAGCGCTGGGACGACCGCATGTACGAGCTGCGCTTCCTGGGACGGCTGAAGCGGCGCATCCGCGCGCTGAACCGACTGCGTCCCGATGCGTTCCCCATCGACGGCCTCGATGGCGTGCGGGGGCTGCGCGAGTTCGACGACCGCTTCACGGCGCGCTACTTCGGCTTCCGCGATGCGGCAGACTACTACGACACGCAATCGGCATGCCGGTTTCTGGATGCGATCCGCGTGCCCACATTGCTCGTGCAGGCCAAAGATGACCCGGTGATTCCGTTCCGCATCTTCGAGCGGCCGGAGGTACTGCGCAATCCGTGCATCAGATTATTGGCAGCGGAGCACGGCGGACACCTGGGGTTTGTGGCGCGGCGCGGGCAGCGGTTTTGGGCGGAGGCGGCCGTGATGGAGTGGATACGGGACTGTGGCGCGTACGCCGCGGAAATTGCGACCATCGGAATCCCTTAGGTGATATGCTGGGAGCATCTCTCGGAGGGGATCTCGATGAATCGATGGCAGGGGCTTTGTGCGCTGGTTCTGCTCTTGTTGGTCTGCCCGCTGGTTCAGGCTTCCAGTTTTTCCTTCACCGGTACGTTCAATTACGATACCGACCTGCAGTTCTTTACGTTCACGCTGTTGAATCCCACTGCCAACGTCACTCTGCGCACTTACTCCTACGCGGGCGGGACCAATGCGGCCGGCCAGGTGATTCTCAGCGGCGGCTTCGAGCCGTACTTGAACCTCTATATGTCGGACGGCACCCAGATGAATCCCGGCGTCTCGGGTCCCTGCGGCGGCGTCCTGCCCCCGGATCCGGTCACGGGCGCGTGCGGAGATGTGAACTACCCAACGACCTTGTCCTTTCCTGGCGGGCTCTGGTCTCCGGGAACGTACACGCTGGTTCTTTCGACCTTCGCCAACCCGGGTGTCGGTAATCTTTCGGATGGATTCTTCGCGTCCGTCGTGCTTGGCCAGCCCGTCCCCAGTAATTTCACCTGCCAGGTCGGCCCGGTTGGATACCAGGGGAATCCTCCGACCGTTGGCGTGGACCAGCCCTTCTGCGACGAATTCGACCCGGGGGTGCAGCGCACGGGCACTTGGGCGCTGGATATCCTGAACGTCGACGACGCCAGCCAGATGCCTGAACCGGGATCGGCGGGGCTGGCCGTGCTGGGCAGCGGGCTACTGCTCGCAGCCGGATATCGGCGCCGGCAGCGGCGGGCTTAAGCCTCACGCCTCCACGCGCGTTCCATCTCGCCGGCGATCGCGCTCCAGGTGTAGCGGGACTCGACTAAATGCCGCGCGCTGCGGGCCAGTGCCGTAGAGTCCTGGGGGTGGTCCACCATGCGGAGGACGCCTTCGACGAAATCCTGAGCCGATTCGGCTAGCATCACCTCGCGGCCGTTCTCGATCTCCAAGCCCTCGCAGCCGAGCGCGGTGGAAATCACCGGCAGACCGGCGGCGAAAGCTTCCAACACCTTCAGCCGGGTCCCCGATCCGCTTAGAATGGGCACCACCATCAGGCAGGCCGCGGCCAGAAATGGGCGCACGTCCGCGACCAGGCCGTGAAAGACAACGCCGGCCGCGCCGTCGCGGAATCCCGCGGGCTCGCCGATCACGTCCAGTTGGAGGTCCGCGTTGCGCCGGCGTATGCCGGGCCAGACTTCCTCGAGAAAGAAACGCAGAGCGGCGGCGTTTGGCGGATGCAGCAGGTTCCCAAGGAACAGCAGGCGGCGGCTGCCAGGCTCGCGCTCCCGAAAGGCGAAGAAACCGGTGTCGACGCCGTTCGGGACGGGCCAGACACGGCCCTCGCCGACGCATGCGGCCACGGTTTGCGCGTCGACCGGCGACATCGTCAGAATGCCGTCGCACTTGCGCCACAGGCGCTTTTCGAAGCGCTCCATCTTCCGCGCCCAGCTCTCGAGACTCCGTCGCAGCGCAGGATCCCGCTCCACATCCACCCGGCGGCGCAAGGCGATGTAACTGATGTCGATCTCGTCCAGAAAAACTCGCGTGCGCGGCGACGCGCGCCGTATCAGCGGCAGGTACCGGCCCATGGCGGTGTACTCAATCTGAACGATGTCGAAGGGGAGTTGCCGCAGCCGCGCACTGACTCGCGCCGCCAGTTCCGGAAAGTTCATGTGGATGGCATCCGGAGGAAGCTGCCGCAGCCGGTCGAGGCCGCGGGAGCAAGTGCGACGCCACTGAGAGGGCCGCAAGGCGTCGGCCAGCTTCGACCGCAGGTCCGGATTGTGCTGGCCGCGAAGCAGAACGGCCGGGCTTGCCAGGCCGGCCAGAGGCGGAAGCGCGCCATCCTGCTGGGGAGTGATCAGCGACATCCAGTGCAACTCATGGCGCGGCGCCAGTTCCTCCACCAATCGAGCCAGGCGGGTATGTCCTCCCGAGACGATTGGTAACGGGTAGAACGGCGCCAGCATCAACACGCGCATGAGGTCAGCGCGCCGGCGCCAGCGGCACCCGGTGCTTGAATTTGGGCGCGGCCAGAGCGGCCTTTTCGATGGCGGCGAGAGCGATGGGAGCCATGATGCGGTAGCCCAGGCTGTTGGGATGGAGGCCGTCATCGGAAAGGTCGGGGCGGAGCCGGCCGGAGGGGCCGGCCATGGCCGTGAAGTAATCCACGTAGAGGTAGTTCCGCTGGCGGCAGAGGTTCTTGATCCAGTCATTCAGGGCCACGATGGTCTCGGGCGGATGGTCGGACCGGGATTCCCCGGCCGGCAGCACGGAAGCCAGCAGGGGCTTGATGCCGTGGGACTCCACCAGTTCGGCGATGGCTTTGAGGTTGTTCTGGACAATGGCGAGGGGGACGCCGCGGGCAATGTCGTTGGTGCCGGCGAGCAGCAGCATGGCCTCGGGCTTGAGCGCGATGACATCGGCCTCGACCCGGGCCAGCATTTCATCGGTGACCTGGCCGCTGATGCCGCGATTGAGGAAGTCGTGCGCCGGAAAGTACTCGTTCAAACGCCAGAGGTCGGTGATGGAGTCGCCGAGAAACACGATACGCGGGCGGGCCGGCTGCGGCGGAGGAGTCTGGGCATTCACCTGGGCGTAACGGGCCAGGCTGTCCCGGTCGGGATTGCGCAACTGAAGCTCCTTGCTCTGAAGCAGGGCGCGGAAGTTGGCGTCGGCGCGCTCGAAGACCTGACGGAGCTCGGCGAACTGCGTGGCGGTCTCGACGGCGAATGTGCCCGTCTTGGGCAGGGCGTCGGCCAGGGCGAGATAGGCGCGGAGATTGCCGAGGAAGGTGTAGGTCACCCCGGCATGCTGGCGGTTCAGAGAGCGCAGCGTGGCCGCGGCCTGGCGCGCGTTCTCGATGATGGGGGCGCCGGCGCGGGCCAGCTCCGGCTGCGCCAGAGAGGTGGATTCCATCAACTGGACGGCGCGATCGCAGAGGTCGAAAGCGTCCTGGTTGGAGAGCGGCGCGGGCTCCTGCGCATACAGGCAGACGCCGGCGGCCAGCGCGGCCACCAGCGATAGCGCCCTCATGTCCTGCCTGCCTTATCCAATTGCAGGGTCACCGTGCCGATGTAGAACGGCATGCGGATGCGGATCTGCACGGGCAGGCGCCGGTCGTCATCGGTCATCCAGACGAAGAGCCGGCCGTGGCGGCGGAACAAAACGTTATTGAAGAGGAATGCTTCGTAGCGGACGGTTTTGTATGTGCCGGAATCCAATTTGAGGGTTTCGCGCTCCTGGGCTTCCACCTTGGCCATGACCGTCTTCTTGCCGTCGCTGACCGGGATCTCGGCCGAGCGGCCGGGCTCGAGGCGCAGGCGGCGGAGGGCGTACAGCCCGCCGATCACGTCCTGGGCGCAGGGCTGGATGTCGGTCTCGTGGGTGACGGTGACGTTCTTCACCAGGTCGCGGTCCCGATAATAGGCCTTTCGGCGCGTGGCGTCGAAGGCGACCGTGGTCTCGTGACGGCGGCTGCCTTCGTTCGCCCGCAGATTGAGACTGACGGCGCAGAGCTGGCGGTCGAGCAGGGATGTGTAGTCGTCGTCGACCTTGTAGATGCTGGAGACCATTCCGGCGGATTCCAGGTGGAGGCGCGCGGTGAAGCCATCGGGAGCGGGGCTCAGGCTGAGGCGGGCGTTGCCCGCATGGATGAATCGCCATTCGGTGGTGTAGGAGAGCACCTCGCCGCCCGCCGAGGCGGTGTCCGAGGGACGAAGAGGGGGTTCGGCGGCCATGGCTACGAGCAACAGGGCTAGCGCCGCGGTAGTTCGGAAAGGCCGCATGAAACCCGAGTGTCGCAGATCGGAAAAGAGGGAGGCAAGCGGAGTCCGGTGGAGGGGTCGCGCCACAGGTCGGATTAAAGCCGAGCCGGACGTGGAAATCGGCGAATCCAAGTCATGGCCGTCATGCCGTTCCCGAAGTCCAGAGTACAGGTGCTGGACCTCGATGCAGACAGCCATTAGCGGCCGGCGGCGAGGGATAATCGAGAGATGGGGATGACTGAGTTGTTTCTGGGCGAACTGGAGTGGGAGGCGGCGCTCGACGCCAGCGTCGCGGCGATCTACGGGCCGACGGCGGAAGAGGGGATCGGGTAATGCGCATCGCAATCGTAGCGGACATCCATGGCAATCGAACGGCGTTTGAGGCCGTGCTGGCGGACCTGCGGCAGACGTCTCCGGACTTGATCCTGCATGGCGGCGACCTGGCCGACGCGGGATCGAGTCCAGCGGAGATCGTGGATCGCGTTCGCGATCTGGGCTGGCCGGGAGTGGTCGGCAACTCGGACGAGATGCTGTTTCGGCCCGAGTCGCTGAAAGAATTTGCGAACCGAACGCCGGACGTGCAACCACTTTTGACGGGCATCGAAGAGATGGCGGCGGCGACGCGGGAGGTGCTGGGGGAAGAGAGG
>Ga0182027_10003560_pt1 | contig 24589 bp, 22 predicted proteins | sample 712E1DmetaG_FD_121300 | JGI IMG/M metagenome (GOLD analysis project Ga0182027, IMG submission 121300) | Permafrost microbial communities from Stordalen Mire, Sweden - 712E1D metaG (Illumina Assembly) | ecosystem: Environmental > Terrestrial > Soil > Wetlands > Permafrost | place: Sweden... | reverse complement strand
TGCTATGACTCAATCAATTGATCCTGGTGTAAGGACAGTTGAAGAAATAGAAGGAAGGGCTCTCAGTTATGCTGAATTTAAGGCATTGGCTTCAGGTAATCCATATATACGCGAAAAAGTAGAAGTTGATACCGAGTTATCAAAACTCGAAAGGCTTGCCAGTGAGTATCAATTCCGACAATATGAGAATCAAAAGAATTTATCAAGCATTCCTGCTGGTATTGCACAAACAGAAGAAAATATTGAATCCTTAAACCATTTTATTTCAATTTCACCTGGAAAAGATTCTATTATAAAATTAGGTGATCAATCTTTTAAATTATCTGAAAATTCAAAAGAAGCTGGTGAGGAAATAAATAAAGCTGCTATTAAATTCCTGAATAATGATACTGCTAAAACAAAAGTTATAGCAGAAATGGGAAAGTTTGATATCCAGGTATTAAGAAGCCAATCAGAAAGTTTCTATTCCAGGTCTGAAGGAGAAGATCCTTATTCAAAGGAAATTACTCCGGAAAGTGATATCAAAAGATTAGCCGATAGTGAAAGAGTAAAACTTCGTGATGAATATCAAACATTAAGTACAAAAACAAATAGAACTGAAAAAGAGGCTGAAAGATTAAAAGAATTAGTAGATATCGGTAAAGAGCAAGATAATTTATCGAAACTAAAAAGAATCTTTCAACAAGTTTCATTACAAATTATTCCAAAAGAAAAAGAAGCTTTGAGGATATGGGTTGATAATAGAAATTCAGGAATATTCAGTTCATTATTTTCTGTTGATTTAGGTAATACAGGGGGATGGACTATAAATAAGATTCAAAGTGCTTTCGATGGATTGAATAAACAATTAACTCACGAGAAAGATTATCTTGTTAATATCAACAAGAGAAAAACAGAACTTGAAAGACTTGCCAGTAAACCATTTGAATATAGTGATAAATTAGAAAATCTCCGAAAACGAAGAATTGAGCTGGAACAATTGTTAAAAGTAAAAGAAGGCGAAGAATCCAGTACAGAAGATGGGGAAATTAATAATGAGGATAATAACGAAAGTGAATCAAAACAGATTGAATCCGGTCCGAAAGATAGTTTTTATGTTTATCGCGCCAATCATGGATATGAAAAAGTTGAAGGTAAACCAATTGATTTAGGTGATGCAGGTCAAGGATATAAATATTTTTCATATAAAGAAGGAAAAACTTATAAGATTAATGAAGATAGTACCGGATTAAGAATAGGTGAAGGGAATAGTTTAAAAGATGTTATAAATAATGCGAATAATAATCTAAAGAATAAAACAAAAAAAGATGTTGATGAAGTAATCCAGGGACATATTAAAGATAAAGGTATTTCTCCGCGATATAATGATGGTGAATCTTCACATATAAGTTCTCCGTCAAAACCTTTGCAATTTGGTGGTAAAGATATTAAGTTAAATCGCGATCAAAAAGAAGTAAAAGGAATTTTTGGTAGTGAACAAGAAAGAAAGAATATTTTCAGAAGAATCACTTCGGACCTCTTCAGTTCAAAAAGAAAAGCGGTTCCTGGATTTGAACAATCTCCCACAGGGATTATCAAGCAGAATAGTAATCCCCTCGAAGCCATTGGAAATAGATCTGGACAGAACGAGCAACCTCAAAGTAATAAACTTCCACAAAGAACAGTAAGACAAGACTGGGTTCGTCAAGCCTATGTAAGTTTTACTGGCCGTCAACTTTCCCCTAATTACGTTCAAGATATTGCAGATCTTCATTATATCTATCGAGATCCTAAAACTGAAAGCACACATTTCATAGGGATTGATGAAAACAAAAAAATTGTTGGGAATAGTGTTTTTACAAGTGATGCTGCTGATTATGTTCAAATGACTAACCGCAATACAGGCCAAGCTATTAATAATCTAATTGCTCAAGGCGCTAAAAGTATTGTATTGCTTCATAACCATCCTTCCGGTGATCCAACACCTTCTAATGATGATTATACAACCTGCCGGAAATGGGCTGAAATTGTTGTTTTACAAAGTGATGGTGAAGTTAAAATTGCTCATTCAGTAATAATAAATGGAGACAAGTTTGCATCCTTTGATCCAAATACAAAAGAAGAAACGAAATTTCAAAGTTATTCAAATCCTCTAAAACACAAATATCAGGAAGATTATGATAAATACGATCGTACAGATAGACCTGAAATAAAAAATGTTCAAGATGCTGCTGAATATTTTGCAGAGTTGAAATATGGTAAAGGAATAGTTGCATTAGTTTCTATTGATCCTGATAGAAAAGTTATGGGTTATGAATATGTTCTTTCCGAAGAAATTAATACACCAGGGAAATTATCCGATAGATTAAATTCCACAATTGAGAATATAGGCGGTAATAGAATAATAATTGTTGGTGACGAATCGGATATTAAACCAAAAATTAAAGGTAGAATTTTATATTCTCAATCAGCAAATAATATCTACGCTTCCTCATTCTTCTATAAAGATAGTAAACCTATCCTTACTATGGACTATATAAATTATCCTGCTCCAGAAAAAGCAAATATGGTGAAAGAAGATTCTAATAAATTAGAAATTGAAAATTCCGCATACGAAAGAGGATTAGAATTATTTAATTCAGGAGCTACAAAGTTTAATAATTGGCGTAAAGAAATGTTTTCAGAATTCCCTAAAGAAAACCTGCATCGAATATTCCTTGATGTACTTAGAAATGCCAAATTAAATGATTTAGGAACAGCAACAGAAATTAATAACGCCATAAGTCAAAAAGAATCTCACCTTGCTAAAGGTTTATCCAGTTTAGAAAATGAAATCCCTCCGGCAGGTAAAGGCCCAATGATTTACGAAAGGGCAAGAACTGTGATAAAAGATAAAATCAAACAATTCAAAAAAGGATGGGAAGCTGGAAGAAAAGATACAACAGCAGAACTTACTACTCTTAAAAGGTTGATCAGTAATTATGCGAGAGAATTTCTTCCTAAAACATTAATCAAAAGTGAAATAACTCCGCTATTGACAAGTATTGTTAATGCAAAAAATCTTGATGATGTAGAGAAAGCATTCGATAGAGTTGATAATATAGTTACTCATAATGATAAGAATTATTTACTTAGGAATATTCATAATATCTTGGAGAAATTTAAGGCAATAAAAGAAAAGGGTATTTTGAAAGGGAAACATCTCACTTCTGAAGAATATGAAACATTAGGAGATATAAGAAAAATAACTTCACTTCCGGCAGACAAAGTTGCTGAAATTACAGCTCATATTTTTGATAGATTAGAAAATTCAGATGAAGAACCGGATCTTGATACCAAAGAATTTTTATATCAATTACAGACATTTTCCAATCTAAAAGATAAATCAGTTGGTGATCTTGCAAATGTATATGATGAATTAACGAACATTGTTAAAACCGGAAAAACTAAACACAATGCTATACTCGAACAAAAACAGGAAGAATTTCAACAGGTTAGAAATGCCTTTGTTGATACCATTACTGGTGGAAAGGGAATCAAGAGCGAAGAAGAAGCCCGAGCAACCGGTTTAAGCAAACAAAAAAGAAGTAGAACTGAATGGATAAGAAAATATGATCTGAAAAATCAGAATTTGGAATGGTTACTTGATAACCTAAGTAAGTATGATAAAGATTCAGCACCTTTAGAAAGTGCTTTGAATAAATACATTATACCTAAAGTTCTTGAAAGTAGGAATAATGAAATGACTGAAACTTCTAAAATGTTCAAAGCAGTTTCCGATAAAATTGGTGAAATATTTGGAGCTAATAAATTAAAATTAGTCCAAATATTGAATAAAAATACAGTTAGACAGAATACCGGTATCTATATTAAGAAGGATGGTAAACCGATTGAATTAGAGTTAAGTCAAAATGAAGCCTATAAAAAATGGATGGAATATCAAGATCCTGCATTAAAGCCAACCTTTGATAAAATGGGATGGACTCCGGATACAATGCAGGAAATAGAAAACTGGTTGACTCCGGAAGTAAAAAAATGGGCTGAATGGCAGATGAAAGAATTCTATCCTAAATATTATGAATCGGTTAATGATGTTTTCAAAAAGCAATTCTTTATTGATTTACCAAAGAATGAATTCTATTCTCCTATTTCAAGGATAGCTGAAGGTGAAGATAATTTTGACGATCAATTATTAAGGAATAAAACTCAATATGCCAGTGTATTAAATGGACATTTGAAATCAAGAATTCGCAATACCAGACCTTTGAAAATTATCGATGGTGATATTTCATTAGCTAACCATATTATAGCAATGGAACATTATAAAAATTGGACTGATACAATCGCTGCAATGAGATCTATTTTAGGAAGTGAAGCTGTCCAAAAGGCAATTTCTCAATATCATGGTAAAGAAGCGAAAAATATACTTAATGGATTTATTGATGATTTAGCGCGTGGAGGAATAGATAGAAAATTGATTGTTGGATTTGCCGATAAATTAAGAGGGAGATTTGCAAAATCTGTTCTTGGTGCTAATCCGGTAATATTTGTAAAACAATTAACAACTTTACCAGGGTTTGTTGCGGAGATCCCAACAGCCGATTTCATGAAAGGATTAGGTTATTTCTTTACTCATCCGAAGGAATGTATCGATACTCTCAAAGAGAGCAAAATGTTACAATATCGTTATCATGTTGGCTGGGAAAGAGATGTAATTCAGGCATTACAAAGAAGTGTCCCGCGCGAATTAGCAGGGACTAAGAGTTATGCAAATGCCTTAATGGTTTTAATGGGTTTAGGTGACAAGGCTGCTGCATTTGCAGGAGGTTACAGCGTATATAAATATCATTATGATAAATTCATCAAACAAGGTATGCCGGTATCTTATGCGAAAAAACAAGCCATGTTACAATATGAACTTGCTGTTAAAAGAGTAATTCAGGCAGGTAATACTGAAGATCTATCCACTTATCAAAGAGGTGGATCTATGATGAAATTATTTACAATGTTTAGGACTCAACCTAATGTTTATTATCGACAAGTAAGTAATAGTCTTAGAAATTCTATTAATGGTAGGGATAGATGGGGATCATTAAAACGAATTTTTGTATTTCATTTCTTGTTGCCAATGCTGTTTCAATGGGCTGCCAGTGGTTTTCCTGGTGTAATAAGTGACATGAATGATAAAAATAAAATGAGAATGTTGAGATCTGCGGTTTTAGGTTCCTTCAATGGTTTATTGATGGCCGGTAATATACTTGAAGAAGGAGCTAATTATATATCTGGTGATACAAATCAATTTGATTATGAAATGACACCGGTCGGACAACCATTTGTTCAAAGTTTTTGGGTAATGAAAGAACTCTATAAAATATTAGATGGAGCAACTACACTTGATTGGGATGAAGTTTGGAAAATTGCAAAAGAGTTGGCCTCGGTAGTTTCTTTTGGTGTAGGATTTCCTCTTACTCCATTGAAAAGAAATTATAAAGGGATTGAAAATGCAGTTGATAACGGGATACAATCTCCTGCAGATGTTCTAAAAACTCTTGGTTATTCAGAACATGCTTTAGGGGAAACATTAGAAAAGGGAGGAATAGCACCAAAATCAAGAAATCTGATTCCAGGTATGAATCTTAATGAACTTGATAATATGATGAGAGTAAAATCACAATTTGGAATAAAATAAATTTAACGGTTAAATAAAATAACATCTATTTAATGATATCATAGAATAAAGTAAATTTATACTGCAAATCATTTGATCCTCAGGGGGAATAAAATGTCTGAATATATCAAGCAAACCGAAGCAAATAAAAAATCCATAATAGGGAAGAATAGTAATATTGGCAATTGGGTTTCAATAGGCATATTCCTAATGTCTCTTATATTTTATGGAGGTGTGTATTTTGGTGTATTCAGGGGAGAGTTAGATGCAAAACCGGATGAAAAAAGAGTAAGAGAAATCATCAAAGAAGAACTTATTAATAAATTTAATATTACAGATGGAGAGGTATTAAAATCTCAATTCGGTAATCTGGAAAAAAAGGTTGATTTTGCTATCGAATTGATAAAAGAGCACATGTTGAAGGAACACAAATAATAATAATAATGGGGGCATTATGCATTTTATCTTATCACCAATCGGATTAGTTCTTATCGGTTTACTCGGAATGTTAATCCATTTTATGAAGAAGGACATTAAGGGCGAAACAACAACTGAAATAAGAGATTATTTCAGGGATCATTTCAAGGACACCTTTATTGCTACAGTAGTAACAATTATTGGAGTTTTATCTTATAAATTTCAACTTGCTACCGGTCAGTTTGCAGATGTTGTAACGGTATTTGGATTAGGCTATACGTTTGATTCAATGTTCAATAAATGGGATAATAAACCGATAGTAAAAGAGGGGGGAATCAATGAAAGCCATTAGTAAGTATATCCAGATCAATTTAGTTGCAGCAATAATAATTGCTGCAACATTGATTTCGTTAATAGTATTTCTCTCTCCAAAAGAGAAAAAAGTTTCAACAAATCTTAATTCAACTAATAATCTGATTTCAAATCAATATGATGAAACAACTCATACTTTCAAGGATATAAATATTGTTAATAAACTTCAGGCGAAAAGTGAAGATATCCAGGGAGATTATTTTGTTCTTAAATTGATCAAGTTCCTAATCATATCTATTATTCTAATCACTATAACCGGTCCGTTTGCAAATTTACTTCATTGGAGTTATACCAAAATTAATTTTGGAGAATCAACTACTCTTAATCCTCCGATGTTAATCGCAATTCTTATAATAACTTTTTTGATCGAATTTATTGTATATCAATCAATCTTTGTATCGCTAATTAAATGAGAAAACTATTATACATATCGCTAATCATTTTCTCACTACATTCTTGTGATGTCGTTTTTGCTCAACATACAACATCGGCTGGAATCTCCGTAATAAAATATTATGAGAGTTTCCGGCCAGTTGCTTATCAATGTCCAAGTAAAATCTGGACTATCTTTTATGGGCATACAGGAAATGATGTTCATCCTGGAATGATAGGTACAAAAAAGCAGGGGGAAATTGTTCTAAAGAATGACCTGGTAAGATTCGAGAATTATGTTCAAAGATCAATCAACAGAAATCTCAAATGGCATGAATTCGATGCTATTGTATGTTTCTCGTTTAATGTTGGTTATAGATTTTCACCAGGTGAATATTATAACCCTACGTTAAAAACTGCTATTGATCAAGGCAATACTAATCTTATCCTAATACAATTAAATCATTATGCATACGGGAAAGGCAAATTATTGCCTGGATTAGTTAAGAGACGTAAGTCTGAAGGCGCGCTTTATGAAAATTATTTAACAAGTCCATTTTTGAGGGGAATATTATGAACCTAATTATAGGTATAGTTCTAAATTTCTTGAAGTCTAATATATTATATATAACCTCGGTATTACCTTCTGTATGGAAATTCATAAAGCAATATTATAAGTATATCATCTTAGCTGTAATAATCATTTCAATTGTTGCAGTAGGATATTTTTACATTTCATCTTTAAATAAATCTATTTATTACTGGCAAAATCAAGCTGCTAAACGTCGGACAGTAAATCAAGTTGCGCCGAATGTCTATGAAGCCCAATCATCATACGTTGATCAGCAAAAATTAGAGAATGAAAAATTACAGAAACGACTATCTGAAACTGAAAGAAAAGCAGATGCAGCAATATCTTTGGCATTGAAATATCAAATTAAGATTGATTCAATCAAGACTTATTTTGCTAATATGAATAATTCAATAAAAATAGATTCTACCCAAAGGTTTTTTAAATACAATTTGCCTGGTGAATTATCACTTAATGGCCGATTCCAAATAATAGATCCTTATCAATTATTTGTAGATAGTTTAAAACTTATATTAGGGCTGGATATTTCTTTATCTCAAGCTAAAGATGGATCTTGGTGGACGGACGTTGATGCAAAATCTCCTCATTTAAACCCTGAGCAAATAAATGTCAAAGTTTTTCCGAGATCTGTTCCATGGGAATGGTTTACAGGATTGAATATGATGTTGAATGGAACAGAAGTAAAAGGTTTATACATTCATGGAGGGATAAAAAGGGGAAGTTTAGCTGGAGAACTTAATGTTGGGACTCTTTATCAAGCAGGGTTTTATTATGGTTTAGGTTTTACCAAATATTTCGAATTTTAATTCATTCGTGGTTTTTATATATTGTACTCATCAAAATAAATAGTTCCAAAAATTAATTTACGCGCTAAAAATGTGCTAAAGACCTCAGAAGATGCGATATATCATTATTAACAAAACAATCTGCATTAATGGGGTTCAAGGGGTCGCGGGTTCAAATCCCGCCGTTCCGACTAATAGGCACAAAATATAGTGCCTTTTTTAATTATAAAGAAAGAGTGAACATGATTGATAGACCAACCTGTAATTGTGGCATCTTTGGAATTGTCGGAGCTAAAGATGCTGCAATTACTACATATTACGGACTCCATGCTTTGCAGCATCGCGGTCAGGAAGCCGCTGGAATTGTTGCACTTGCTGAAAACCAAAATGGAAAACCTTTTTTTAATATTCATAGAGCAATGGGATTAGTTACTGAAGTATTCAGTGAACCTGATATTTTTGAAAAAAAATTATTTGGTAATATGTCTATAGGTCATAATCGATACTCGACAACAGGTGCATCCGAATCTGAAAAAAATATCCAGCCATTATTTGTTAATTACCGGATGGGAAACTTAGCAATTGCCCATAATGGAAATCTTTCCAATGCTAAAGAATTGCGGGATCAATTAGTAAATGATGGAGCTATTTTTCAGACTACAAGTGATACTGAAGTTATTTTACATCTTATTGCAAGAAGCCGTTTAACGGATCAAGTTGAACAAATAAAAGAAGCACTCCAAAAGGTTAAGGGGGCATATTGTTTATTAATTTTAACAAATGATAAGCTTATTGCGGCAAGAGATCCAAATGGTTTTCGCCCTATGTGCATTGGCAAACTGAATGAGTCATTTATTATTACTTCTGAAACTTGTGCTCTGGATATAAATTCGGCAGAATATATTCGTGATGTTGAACCTGGAGAAATAATAATATTGGATAAGGAAGTTTTGGAAAGTCAAAAACCTAAAACCGATTGGATATTTAAAGAAAAATTTAAAAAAGCTCATTGCATATTTGAATATATTTATTTTTCAAGACCTGACAGTAGGATTTTTGGTTCTAATGTAGATAAGCTTAGAAGAAAACTTGGTAAAGTTTTAGCAATGAAATATCCTGTTGTTGATAAAGATGGAGATAAGGTAATTGTAATAAGTGTTCCTGATAGTTCAAATACTGCTGCAATCGGATTTCAAGCACAACTAGCTAAGCAGGGCATTTCTTCTAGATTGGAAATTGGATTGATACGGAACCACTATATCGGAAGAACTTTTATTCTTCCAGGACAAAAAGCCAGGGAAATCGGTGTTAAGATTAAATTCAATACTGTTAAAGGAGTACTGGAAAATAAAACTGTTGTATTGGTTGATGATTCTATTGTAAGAGGAACTACTTCAAAGCAGTTGGTTAAGCTATTACGAGAGGCTAATCCAAAAGAAATTCATGTTAGAATTTCTTCATCTCCTATTATTAGTCCTTGTTATTATGGAATGGATTTTCCTTCAAAGGAAGAATTAATTGCTAATAAATGCGATAAAGATATTCGTAAAATTAGAGATTATTTAGAAGTTGATAGCCTCGAATATTTAACTATTGACGAAATGCTTGAAGCTATGATTGATCATTCTCCTGACGATTTTTGTACAGCCTGTTTTTCTGGAATTTATCCTATACCTGTAAAATCTGGCATAACTAAAGAAATTTACGAAACCAATTATATGCTTTTTTAGTGTACCTGAATGAAAGTAGATTTTAGAGAAATCAAACATTTACCCAACCTTATAAGTCTATTCAGGTTATGTCTTATAATTCCATGTACAATTCTTTTTCAAAATATATTTAAATACGAATCAATTAGATATTACATAGTGATATTATGTTTAACAGCTTATGCGTCCGACTTATTAGATGGCTTCATTGCGAGAAAGACTAATCAAGTTTCTGAATTAGGGAAAATTATTGACCCATTAGCTGATAAGGTTCTTGTTGGAGCTGTCGCACTTAATTTGTTTTTTATTCATCAGATGCCCACATACTATTTATTTATAATTCTGTTAAGAGATGTTTTAATATTTGTCGGTGGAATATTTGTCACAAGAAAGATAGGGAAAGTCCTACCTTCAAACATGCTTGGTAAAATCACAGTTCTATCAATTGGTTTATTTATTCTGATTATCATTCTTCAATTTAATCCAGAAAATTACATATATAAAATTTTTCTTTTTATTAGTATCATGTTAAGTATATCTTCATTGACCGGTTATATTTTAAGAGCTTTTGAATTACTAAAATGGAATAAAAATGAAACTATTCAGCATAAATAATATTGATAAACTAAAAGAAGGATTAGCTAAAACTAGAATTAGTCTATTAAATAAAATATCAGAAACAATCAATAGGAAAGCTAAATTTGATAATGAAACGATAGAAGAAATTGAAAATATACTCGTTGGATGCGATTTGGGTATAGATTTAACTGAAAAAGTTATAAACAATGTTAGAAATAAAATATTAGGTTCCACGAATCGATCAATTGAAAAAGTAAAAGAATTAATTAAAGAAGAGTTAATCACTATAATCGGTAATGCAGATTATTTTTCAATCGATAATATAAAACATAAACCATTAGTAATTATAGTTATTGGTGTTAACGGATCTGGTAAAACAACAACTATTGGCAAATTAGCAAATATCTATCATTCAATGGGGAAAAAAGTGATAATAGGTTCTGCTGATACTTTTCGAGCAGCTGCTAATGATCAATTAAAAATATGGTCTGAAAGGGCAGAGGTTGATATTATAGAAGGTGATGAATCAAGCGATCCGGCTTCGGTTGCATATGATACTATAAAAACCGCTTTGGAAAAAAAACACGATATTGTTTTAATCGATACTGCAGGGAGATTACATAATAATAAAAATCTTATGTCGGAACTTAATAAAGTGTATAAAGTATTAGGGAAACTTTTACCATATGCGCCAATTGAATCTTTTCTTGTTATTGATGGCACTACAGGTCAAAATGCTCTTCAACAGGCATATGACTTTAATAAAATTATTAAAGTTAGCGGATTAATTGTTACAAAACTGGATGGAACAGCGAAAGGCGGTATTATTTTTAAAATATGTGCTGAAAATAAAATTCCTGTTAAATATATTGGTGTAGGAGAGAAAATTGATGATTTATTACCGTTTAATATTGATGTATATGTTCAAGCATTATTCAATTAATTGCAGTAAAAAAATAACTATTGAATAAACTCCTATTTTTGGTTTATGCAACTTCCGGGAAAGGAAAAGTTTTAAATGCTCTGTTCTAAAAATTGAAAAGTATTAATAAGAAAGAAGAAATAATATCATGAGCTGCAGTTGAAATAACAATAATATTATCAAAGGATGGGCTTTAAATGATTTCAGGGGGAAAATGAATAGTTTACATAATATACATTATGCGCATGCCATGCAGGTGATTTTGTTTATTATTTCCAACCGTAATTATCAGAAATAAACAAATTTCATAAATAAAGCTATTTCACATGTTAATTCTGATATTGTTTCAATTATTTCAAATGTACATTCCCTTATAACTGTTTGTTTTAAAATAGTTTGTTGATACCAATTATAACATAACATAATATTAACTTTATTATTAATTAAAGTTCAACCTTGTTGCGCTTTCTAAAAATATTCTTGATTATAAGTGAAGCTAATTGTGTTGCGGAAAAAAATGTAGGCTACAAAAAATAAGCTTATTGGACTTCTTTTAATTTAACAATTGTATCTTTTTTCATTTCTATACTTTCCGAAAGTCATTTCTAAAAGAAAATAAAATGAATTAATCAATCTCAAAGGAAAGACAGCATTTTAGCTTTCCACATGGACCGCTGAGTTTACCCATACTTGAAAACAAGTTTTGTTCAGTTGCTAACTGGGTTGTAATTCTTCTAAAACTAGATAGAAAAGAGACACAGCAATATTCTCTTCCACAAGTTCCCACTCCGCCAACTTTTTTTGCCTCATCTCTTACACCAATTTGTCTTAATTCAATTCTAGTTTTAAATTCAGCGGCTAATTCTTTTGCAAGTTCTCTAAAATCAACACGGCCATCAGATGTATAAAAGAAAAACAATTTTTTACGATCAAATTGATAATGGATGCTAACAAGTTTCATTGTAAGATTCAATTTATCCACTGCATTACGGAAAAACGGTATTGCTTTTTCTTCTTCAAATAGATTTTTTTGAACTTTATCAAGATCTTCTTTGAGCGCTTTTCGAATAACTATAGGTAAGTGTTCTCCTAATAAACCCAAATAATTTCTACGAATATTTACTATATCTCCGACTAATCTAACTTGAGCAATTTCATTTGAGTCCTCATGTTGAACAATAATAAAATCTTCCGGAAATAATTCCACATTTAATGATTCTGGAATTTCACAAAAACTGCAATTTATTAAGCCATCACAGGAGACTTCTATAATATTTCTATTTTCTTTTAGTACACGTTGACAAGAACATTGTCCACATGCAAAACACCCGCTTATATTTAAACGTTTTGAATAAATTTTGTTAATAATTAGTGATTCTATTAAGCGGTTGGGTTGAATTAATTCATCATCAGAAAGGATATCAATTTTACTATTTGTAATACTAACAGTAGGAACTATATCTATATTAAACAACGTCAAATCCTTATTGATAGAGAAGCTACTTCAAATATAAGATTCAGATATAATACATTCAAGTTAAGATTTCTATTTACATAATTATCAAGAGATTCAAGAGTTTGATAAATATTCGAAATCGAAATTTTTTGAAATTTAGCATTAAATTTAATGAATGTCTCTCTATAATCATTGAAGTAATATTCATTGTTAATCGTATACTTATTTTTAATTACATCATTTAACCATATTTTGATTAGCATTATAAGTATTTTTATTGAATAATCTTCATTATTTTCTTTAAATGCAATCAATTCCCGATATGCCGAATTGTATCTTTTAGCTAATGAATAGCGGAGAAATGAAACTGTTCTTTGCAATCCATTTTCAAAATCATTTTGAATCAAATCAATTGCATTTAAGGGAGATCCTTCGACAAAAGGAATTACTTTTTCAACAATTTCTCTTTTAATAGAAAAGTATGATTCCAATATTTCTTTTATAGCCAATTCTGATAAAGGTCCAAATTGAATTTGCCAGCATCGAGATTGAATTGTCGGAAGTAATTTATTTTTGTCAGATGTGAGCAGAATAAAAATAATACCTTCTGGTGGTTCCTCAAGATTCTTAAGTAATGCATTTTGAGCTTGTTCATTCATCAAATGAGCATCTGAAATTATAATAAATCGGTATTCCATTTCATCAATATTTATATTAACAAATTTTCGAATGTCACGGATACTGCTAATTTTTATCAAATTAGCATTTTCAATATTAATTTTGTAATAAGGGTTTAGGCTTTTTTTTTGAATTTCCTCTCGGATTAACTCGATAACTTCATTTGAAAGTTTTTCTGTAGCTGAATCATCCCCCGTTTCACCTTTTCCGCGCGGCAAGGGTAAAATCAATTTAATATAAGGTTCCTGTAATGCAGAAATTCTTTTCCATATGGTTTCATTTGAATGATAATCATAATTTGAATTAATCAATTTAGCAAATTGAATTGCAGTGAAAAACTTACCTACACCTTCTTGACCATAAAAAATAAAAGCGTGGGGAATACGCTTAGATTCTATTATACGAGTCAAGATTTCTTTTGCTTTGACTTGTTCAAATAAATTATTCCATCCATCTTTCATCGAAAGCCAGATCTATGATTTGAATTCATCATCGTCACTATAGAAAAAATCTTCGTCGCTTGGATAGTCCGGCCAAATATCCTCTATAGATTCATATGGTTCATCCGAATCTTCTAGCTCTTGAAGGTTTTCAACTACCTCAAGTGGAGCTCCAATACGTTCAGTGTAATCTATTAGTTCTTCTTTTGTAGCAGGCCATGGAGCATCATCTAGGTAAGATGCTAATTCAACAGTCCAAATCATTGTCAATCTCCTGAAATGATTATTGTTTTTTGACAATTTCGAAAATACTTACATCATCATAAATGAAGTTTCTTGGATCCAAAGCTATTCCATTATGTCTAACTTCATAATGTAAATGTGGACCTGATGATAACTCTCCGGAATTTCCAGTTAGTGCCAACCAATCACCTCTAATTATGTGTTCTCCTTCTTTTACGTCAATTTCTTTTAAATGGCCATAAAGTGTTCGATAACCAAATCCATGATCAATTTCCATAGTTAAGCCATACCCACTTCGCCATCCAACAAAATCAACAGTTCCTGATCCCGGCGCGAATACTTTTGTACCAACATCGGTAATTATATCAACACCGTTATGCATCCTCATGACTTTTAATATAGGGTGCATTCGCATACCAAAATCATTTTCCATAGTTCCTGCAGAAGGTTTAATTGCAGGGAGGGCATCGTACATTTTTTGATTTTCTTTTAATGTTTTTTCAATCTCTGCAAAATTATTCTTTTCAAGTTTAACTTTAAGAGAGATTTTAGCAATGTAAGTATCTATATTTTCCAAATAGTTATTAAGATTACCAATACTTTTAATCTTTATTGGTTCAAAAATATTACCCCCGGTTCCAAAGTTTAATTCATTATTGGATACTGGATCCAGATTAGCTTTTAAACGTAAATCCTGATTTTTAGAGGAAATAGATGTAATCCTTTCGTCTAGTTTCTTATATTGTTCAAGCAACAGATCAAATTTGTCACGTAAAATTGCGTTGTTCTTTTTAAGCGTTTTTATTTCTGAATCTGGATTAATAAATTCATTGAAAACCAGAAAAGAACCAAATAAGAAGAATGCTACAAGAATTGCGAAAAAAACTACCAAAAATACAAATTTCTTGTAAAAGCTTCCTATCTCGACAAACTTTAACTTCGATTTAGAAAAGTAATAAAATTTTTTCATAATAAATTCGGTTGCGAAGATAACAAATCAGTTCTCTGTAGTCAAGCAAGAAAATTATAGAATTCTATTCAAAATCTTGACCAAAATAATCAATAGAACGATTAATTTCATGTGATTTATACTGTATTTTATCAGTAATTTTTTGTTGAAGTGTTTTTGCTGCATCATAACCATAAAGTTTAAGCAAATAATTTAATGCAATTACTTCTGATATGACCGTAATATTTTTACCTGGAATAATTGGTAATTTGATATGCGGCAGTTCAATATCCATTAGCATCAAATTAGTATCATCTAGTCCCGTACGAGTATATTCTCCTTGATCATCCCAGACTTCAAGTTCAATCAATACTTCTAATCTTTTTTGAAATCTTATTGCACGGACTCCAAACATACTTCTAACATCAATAATACCTACACCTCTTATTTCCATAAAATGCTTTACTAGGTCTGTCCCCGATCCCATAATTATCCCCTCCCCTTTTTTGGTTAAAATAACAACATCATCTGCCACTAGACGATGGCCTCTTTCAACCAAATCCAAAGCAACTTCACTTTTACCAATTCCAGATTTTCCGAAAAAGAGCATTCCCACTCCGTAAACATCGACAAAAGAACCATGAATTGAAAGTCGAGGAGCAAATTGATCATCAAGAAAATCACCAATTAAATAAATTAATTTTGTAGTTGAATAGCTGGATCCGAAAATTGGAATTGAATATTTATTTGCTAGTTTAATCATTTCCTCTGTTGGTTGATTATCCTCTGTTACAACAACACACGGTATATTATATTTAAAAATTGTCTCTAATGCATTCTTCCTATCCTCAACATTTAAGTTAATTAAATATCTATTCTCTGTATTTCCGAATACTTGTATTCTGCTATAGGAAAAAAGATCTAGAAACCCGGCTAACGGTAACCCCGGCCTATGCAAATTTTGGTCTCTAATTTCTCTTGTAAAACCTACCTGATCATTCAAGAGCTTAAGTTTAAACTTATCTTTTGTCCTATTGTAAAAAAACTCTACGGTAATACTTTCTTTTTTTGAAATATTTTTTTCATCAATCTTCATTCTTTGGCCTTACAATACGTTTTGTTTTTATTTTCTTTAACTGAGTTTTGATTTTTTCAATTGCAGAACAGACTGATTTTTCAAATGTATCGGAAGAATTTTCAATTGTAATTGATTTACCCGGTAATTTAACAATTACTTCAGCAATCTTAATGCTATCTTTTGGATGTGTAAAACTAAGAACCACGTTCACATCAAGAATATCATCATTAAATTTTTCTAATGCTTTCACTTCATCTTTGATAAAATCTTTGAGAGAATCTTTTGCTTTAAATTTGCGAGATGTGATTTGGATGTTCATACAGGCTCCTTTTCTGATTTTGGATGTGCTTTTTTGTAAGCTTGTTTAAGCCGTTCTATACTCACATGTGTATAAATCTGTGTTGTTGATAAGTTTTCATGTCCTAATATTTCTTTTACTGCCATAATATCGGCGTTATTATCCAACATATGTGTAGCGGCACTGTGACGTAAAATATGCGGACTTCTTTTTTCAATATCGGTAACAAAAGAAAGATATTTTTTTACGATTTTATATATATGATGTCGATCCAGTCTTTCATTTAAATCATTGGTAAACAAAGGTTGATTATGACTTTTTTGAGAAAGTGTTTTAATGTATTCCTTTATGACATCCGCTGATTTTGATCCTAAAGGAACAATTCTAATTTTTGCACCTTTCCCAAATATTCTGATGCTCATACTATAAAAATCAATGTCCGTAATATTTAAAGAACACAATTCCGAAACACGCATCGCACATCCATAAAGCAGTTCGAAAATCGAAATAATTTTAATGGAATCATTATAATTATTTTCTTTCTTAACAAAACTATAAATTTCCAAATAAGAATCAAGATTAACAATTTCAGGAAGTTTACGTATTACTTTTGGATTTGGAATTTTCGCCAAAGGATTTATTTCAATAATATCGTTTTGAACAGCAAAGAAAAATAACCTTCTTAAAGCCGAAAGTTTCCTTGATATTGAGCTTTTTGTCAATCCTTGTTCGTTTAATTTTATTATGAAACTGCGTACAACTTTAACAGTAACTTGAGATATTATAGTAATATCTTTGGCAATACAAAACGAAATAAATTCGTTAATATCCCTATTATAAGCCTCCAATGTATTCTCCGAAGCACGAACAACTCCGGAAAGTTCTGCCAACATTTTGTCTCTTACTTCCGTAATTGTAAGTTGTTTCATCAGGTTAAATCCTTGATAAAATTTTGCTTACTCAGAGTTCTTCTTCAGATAATTCTTCTCCATCTTCTTTTGGTTTGGGAAGAGTCCAACTTGCAAAATCACATTCCGGATATCGATTACAACCATAGAATATTTTGCCTCTTTTAGTTCTGCGGGTGATTATTTCCCCTGTCCCGCATTTAGGACAATTTAATCCAAGAGTTATAACTTTAGTAAAATCGCAATCCGGATATTTTTCACATCCAATAAATTTTCCGAACTTTCCTTCTCTATAAACTGTCTTCGACCCACACTTTGGACAAACGTCTCCGGTTGATTCCGGTTCACCCCCATTAGCGCTAAATTCTTTAAGAGACTTGATATTTTTACATTCAGGGTAATTAGTGCAAGCCAGGAATTTTCCGAATCGACCCATTCGTATATCCATATCAGAACCACATTTATCACATTTTATCTTTTCAAGATTTGATTCTACTTCTTTAAGTGTTTTGGAAAATGGAATGTAAAAATCATTCAAAACACTCAAATATCCACTCTCTCCTTCAGCTATAGAATCAAGCTCATCTTCCATCTTTGCAGTAAAATGGACGTTAAATATATTTGAGAAATATTTAACTAGTATTTCATAAACTCGAATCCCTAATTTTGTTGGTATTAATTTTCTATCAATCTGCTCAACGTATTTCCTGTCTATTATTGTCCCCATTATCATAGCATAAGTACTTGGACGACCAATACCATTGCTTTCCAGCTCTTTAATTAAAGAACTTTCCGTAAATCTTGCCGGTGGTTTGGTAAAATGCTGGTTAGGAATTATTTCTTTTAGTCCCAACTTTTGATTTTTTATTAATCCTGCAGGGATCAATCCAACGTTCCCATTTTGGTCGTTGTTATCGTCTACATCCTCATCATAGATAGCCAAAAACCCATCAAAAAGAACCGCTGTACCTGAACTTTTGAACAAATATTCATCCGCAGAAATACTTATAGTAGTTGTTTCCAACCTGGCAGATTCCATTTGACAGGCAACAAATCGTTTCCAAATTAAATCATACAATTTAAACTGGGGATCATCAAGATAGGGTTTAACAAATTGAGGCGTATACTTTAATGATGTCGGTCTAATAGCTTCATGAGCATCTTGTACGTTTTTTTTATTCTTTTGATCATAAACTCGTGGTTTTTCGGGTAAATAATTATTTCCGTGATTACTTAATATAAAATCTCTCGCATCATTAATTATATCTGAATTTAGTCTAGTAGAATCAGTTCTCATGTATGTAATTAATCCGGTTGTTCCCTCATCACCAAGATCAATTCCCTCATAGAGCTGCTGGGCTATCATCATCGTACGGCGCGGGCGAAAACGTAATTTACGCGATGCCTCTACTTGTAATGCGCTTGTAATAAATGGCGGATAAGGATTTTTTTTGTTTTCTTTCTTAATAATATCAGAAATAATATAATTTTCTTTTGCTTTTAAAATATCAACAAGTTTTAGAGCTAATTCTTCTTTCCCGATGGCAAAATTTGTTTGTAAAAATTCATCCCAATCAGTATCACTCATCTCAGGTTTAGGGGGAATTTTTATCTGTTTATTATTTATTTCAAAAAGTTTTGCTTTTAATTCTTCGCCGTTATTTGTAGTAAATATGGCATTTATTGACCAATATTCAGTTGGTATAAATTTGCCAATTTCTTCTTCTCGCTCGCAAATTAAACGAAGTGCAACTGACTGTACTCGTCCAGCTGATAAGGAACTACCGTATGCTTCAATTACGGCTTTCCATAAGAATGGGCTTACTTTATATCCGATTATTCTATCCATCGCCCGTCGTGCACGTTGTGAAATTACTAAGTGATCATCAACTTTTATCGGATTTTTTAATGCTTCATTAACCGCTTTTTTAGTAATTTCATTAAATAGTACGCGATGAATTTTTTCTTTTGCAGATGCGCCTAGAACATCGACAATATCCTGAGCAATAGCTTCGCCTTCGCGGTCAGGGTCAGTGGCTAAATAAATTTTAGTAGATTTACCTGCAAGCATTTTGATCTTTTTTATCAGATCTCCTTTACCCCGGATATTTATCAAACTAGGTTCAAAATTATTTTCAATATCAATTCCAAGTTTGGTTTTCGGAAGATTTCTTATATGGCCAACAGTTGCCTCAACAATATAATTTTTTCCTACATATTTATTGATAGTTTTTGCTTTGGACGGAGATTCTACAAGAATAAGTTCTTTTGCCATCAATTACCTTTCAATTGACAATATCTGATGAGTATAATAATACTCTGCTACCTGGTAATATTTCGGACTCATATTCTACAAGAGATAGCAGAATGATCCAATTAATTTCTCTCCTGGTTATTTTACTGTCAGGAAAGAGAGTAATTTGATCAAGAATTGCTTCTAAATTAGTAGTGTCAAGCAACCCAACGTTTATCAAATGCAGAATATAGTTATAATTTGCAATGCCTAAGATATCTCTTTCGGTTTCTGATAAAATACGAATTCCTTTTTCATTTTGATCAAAAGCAATATCGGGTTTATTTTTTTTAGCAAGCACTTTATCGTATATTAAACTAAAAGCAATTCCTAAGATCTGTCTATCAAATTGATGATTTTTCATTAATGAATGATTTACTTCCTCAATTTGAAGATCATTACTCAGGCCTTCAAGTATTTTTGCCAATACATCTACAATTTTCGAAGTCATTTAATAATTACCAAGCCTTTGGAATATTTACTTAAATTATCAGTAATAGTATCTTCAATTTTCTTCATTATTTTTCTTTTGGGAATTATAATATCATCATAACCTACAAGATGAAGTATACCGTGAATTATTAATCTTAATAATTCATTATCGAACGTAACTTGATATTTTTTACTATTATCTTCCGCATCTTTCAAAGAAATTAAAATTTCGCCGTCCAAAATATTCCTTTCATTCGAATAATCAAAGGTTATTATATCAGTTGAATAATCATGAGATAGATATTCATTATTAACTTTTCGGATTGTTTCCTGCGAAACAAAACTAATCTCAAGTGATTTTATTTTCAGACTTAATTTTTTTTTAATTTTTGAAATAATGGAATGTACTAATAATTTTTTTATTATCGGATCATTCTCGCAGTATACATATACATTTTTCAATACATTAAATCCTATCTGCTACCAATCAATCTGATAATTGTGAACCTTTAAAGAATTAATTGTAGCTTTTGTATAATCGAAATATCGATAAGCTGAGTTGGTGAGATCCTCAAATTCTTCTTTAGTTAAATCTCTAATGATTTTTGCAGGAACACCGGCTACTAATTTACCGGAGGGGACTACAAATCCAGGTATTACTACAGTGCCGGCAGCTACCATTGAATTTTCTTCTATAAGAGCTCCGTCTAATACTATTGCTCCCATACCTACTAATGTTGAATTGTTTATAGTACATCCGTGTAATGTGACATTGTGACCAATAGTAACTTTATCTCCGATAAAAAGCGGGAACCGGACATTAGTGACATGAAGCATAGAACAATCTTGAATATTAGTCATTTTCCCTATTTTAATTTGATTTACATCACCTCGGATTACGCTGTTATACCAAACTGATGAATTCTCAGCTATTTCAACATTCCCTATTATTTTAGCTCCTGAAGCAATAAATACAGATTGATCTATTCTTGGAAAATAATCATTAAATGGAAACAATTTTATTTCTTTATTCATGGATTATGTAATTAAAATTAATTTTAAAGACCGCTTATTTTTTTAACTTCACCAAACAGTGTGATAGCTTTTTGAAATTGCTTGTCGGATTTAAGCAGGGTCATATACCAACCCGTATTATTAAACAGATCTCTCGCAACATATCCTCTTAACCTTTCACGAATATCATTTTTATCCTGAGTATATTCTTTATCTACAAATTTTACTTTTAATGATTTACTAAAGTTAATAAAACTCTCCATCTGACTTTCATTAAACTGAAATTCTTTAATAAATTTATTAAGATCATGATGATATTTTTCTTTAAGTGTTTTTCCATTTTGATCCAAATATTTTCTAACAAATAAATAGTAAACATTATTTTTTCTTAACTCGAATGAGTAATTAGTGTATTTCCCATTATTTATGATATAATCAGGTGTTATACCCCCTCCACCATAAACAATCCGTCCGTTTTTTGTTTTAAACTTTGGTTTACTAGAATCTTTTTCGCTTTTATGATCAATATTCACAGTTTCAGATTCAACTCTATCCATAACTTCTTCATAATAATTCTTTTTATCTTTATAACTACGCTGGATTTCTCTGCCTGATGGCGTATAATATCTTGCAATTGTAATTCTAACGGCAGACCCATCCTGCAAGTCAAATGACCTTTGGACAAGTCCTTTTCCAAAAGAAGTTTCCCCAACTACCAGTCCGCGATCCCAATCCTGAATAGCGCCGGTAACTATCTCACTTGCAGAAGCCGAACCTTTATTAATCAAAACAATAAGTGGAATTTTTTCATAAGGATAAGTTTTTTCTGCACGATATTCTTCATCGAATTCTTTTACTCTTCCTTTAGTATAAACAATCATTTTATTACCATCAATGAAAAGATCAGCAATATTAGAAGCTTGGGTCAGTAAACCGCCTGGATTATTTCTCAAATCCAAAACAAGTCTTTTCATTCCCTGCTTTGTTAATTCTTCCAAAGCTTTTTTCAATTCATCCGTTGAAGTTTCGGAAAACATTGTAAGATTTATGTACCCGGTTTCATTATCATAGAGTAATGAAGCATCCACAGTAAAAAGACTAATTTTATCACGTGTAATTTTATAATTCGTTATAGATTTAGTTATTGGTCGATAAATTTCAAGGTCAACTGTAGTTCCTTTCTTGCCTCTAAGTTTATTAATTACATCCTCATTTTTCCAACCAATACAATTAGTATTATTAATCTTAACAATTCTATCTCCTGAAATGATTCCAACTAATTCACTTGGACCACTGGTGATTGGGGAAACAACAGTAATAGTATCACTTATAATTTGGAATTGAATTCCAATTCCTTCAAAGTTACCTCTAAACGACTCCTCTTCTGCAGTTTGTTCTTGTTGAGAAATGTATACGGTGTGAGGATCTAGACCACTAAATATACCTTTTATTGCGTCCTCGGTTAATTTTTTTGAATTAATTGAATCGACGTAATATTTTTCAGTAACTCGGAGAACATCCGTGATTTTTTTTATTTGCTTTTTGTCTGAAGAGAAATTATTACATATTTGTATACCTAAGTATATACCAACTAATAGGACAACAATTAAATAAGGAGCGATTTTTATAAATTTTTTCATAATATTATTATCTTTGAGGTCTCATTTGAGGAAATAGAACAACATCACGTATAGATGGTTGATTTGTCAACAGCATGACCAATCTATCTATACCAATACCGAGTCCCGACGTCGGCGGCATGCCATATTCAAGTGCTCGGACATAATCTTCATCGATCTGATGAGCTTCCTCATCCCCTTCTTCACGCATTTTTACCTGATCCTCAAAACGATTTCTCTGATCAATAGGGTCATTTAATTCACTGAAAGCATTACAAATTTCCCTGCCGTTAACAAATCCTTCGAATCTTTCAACGAGTCCTTTTTTATCTCTGTGTTTTTTAGCCAAGGGAGATAATTCAACCGGATAATCTATTACAAAAGTCGGTTGAATCAATTCCGGTTGTATTGTAAACTCAAATAAAATGTCAATTAATTTACCCTTGCTTTCACCACCTTTATATTCACCGCCATTATCTATAATTGCTTTTTTTAATTCTTCCTTAGTAGCTGTCATGACATCAATGCCGACTTTACTTTTTAATTCATCAACCATAGAGATTCTTTTCCATGGTGCGGCAAAATTTATTTTCTTCCTTTCGATTTCAAACTCAACAGAATTAAAAATTTTAAGAGAGATAAATGAAATCATATTTTCAACATAAGACATCATCCAGATATAATCTTTATATGCTACATAAAGTTCCAGCATTGTAAATTCCGGATTATGAGTTTTATCCATTCCTTCATTCCGGAAATCCTTTGAAATCTCATATACACCATCAAATCCGCCTACGATTAAACGTTTTAAGTAAAGTTCGTCGGCAATTCTCAAATACAAATCAATATCCAATGCATTATGATGTGTTACAAAAGGTCTAGCTGCAGCTCCGCCGTACAGAGGTTGAAGTACGGGTGTTTCAACTTCTAAAAATCCATTTCCATCAAGATACTTCCTAATCTCCGTAATTATCCTTGACCGCAACTTGAATACTTCTTTGATTTCAGGATTTACAATAAGATCCAGATATCGCTGCCTATAACGTAATTCTTTATCTGTAAATTGATCATGTATCGATTTAACACCATTTTCATCGGTTGTTTCTTTAGGAATAGGGATAGGTCTAATAGATTTTGAAAGAAGTGTAAGTGATTTAGTATGAATAGATATTTCCCCGGTTTTTGTTTTAAATACAAATCCTTCAATTCCGATTATATCTCCAATATCAAGTAGTTTGAATACATCATAGTTATCACCGACATCATCTTTTTTAATATAGAACTGAATTTTACCTTCATTATCCTGAATATGAGCAAACGAAGCTTTTCCCATGCGACGTATTGCCATAATTCTTCCAGCTATTTTTACTGTTTTATTTTCAAATTGCTCGAAATTATTTTTAATGTTGACTGAATAATTATCAATGTCATAACTATATGCAAACGTCTGAACACCTTTTTCATTAAGTTCTTTTAATTCTTCTAATCGTCGCTGCATTAGCGTATTAAGATCCTGCTCAAAATTAATATTTTCCAAATATCCTCCTGATTTATTTTATTCTGCGTTTAATTTCTACTAAAATTTACAAGACGATGACAAACATTATCCTCAACATATTTAGCAAGCGCCTGGGGTGCCAAATAATTATTAACAATCATGGAAAATACCAGCTGTTCACCTGAAATTGTTTTTAAATAACCTGAAAGTGACGAAACATTATTGTTATAACCTGCTTTAGCATGGACATTATTTTCAGCAGGAGTTTTTTTCATTCGATCGATAAGT
>Ga0182027_10003559_pt1 | contig 24592 bp, 21 predicted proteins | sample 712E1DmetaG_FD_121300 | JGI IMG/M metagenome (GOLD analysis project Ga0182027, IMG submission 121300) | Permafrost microbial communities from Stordalen Mire, Sweden - 712E1D metaG (Illumina Assembly) | ecosystem: Environmental > Terrestrial > Soil > Wetlands > Permafrost | place: Sweden... | reverse complement strand
TGGCTGGAGTAATTCTCCGGCACAGTGGTGCCAAGTGCCGAAGTGGCGGAATGGCAGACGCGCTACGTTCAGGGCGTAGTGTCCATAACGGGCATGAGAGTTCAAATCTCTCCTTCGGCACCACTCTCTGAAATGCGCTTGTAGCTCAGTTTGGATAGAGCGCGGCCCTGCGAAGGCTGAGGTCGTGGGTTCGAACCCCACCAAGCGTACCATTTTTACATCAATGAGCCCTGTTATTTGTAATATTACTTCAGTTAGTCGAAGATAAATTAGCAGTAATTCTAATTTACCCGACTTTTTTCGTCGAAGATCTTTTCGGAGGCAATTGTACAGGGTGAATTTTCAGCCGGACATCGCACTTTAAACACCGGTACGACTCTTTAAGTGCTGCCTTTTCGTCGTAACCCTGTTCTACCTCTGTAAAACTGCTGAGTCGTTGTCCTGGTGCGATACAGGGTATTTCAGACCGGTTTAAATGAGCGAAGTCGCCTTTAAATCCCAGTTTGACTTCAGGCTCTTCTACCGGAGCTAATTCCTCATCGATGAAACCCTTCCCGCCAAGGAATTTATCGATAGCGATAGCGCCTTTTCTACCCGATGCAATGGCTGAAATAACTGAAGCCGGACTGGTCACGACGTCACCACCGGCAAAGACACCCTGCCGACTGGTAATGTTATCGTCCCTTACTTGAATGACGTCTCCGCGCCCTGTCTTCACGTCGAATTTTTCCGGTATTTTAATGATTTGACCGATCGCGCCGATAACACTGTTGTATTCTGTAACAAATTCACTTCCGTTCACAGGCACCGGACGACGCCGGCCGCTGGCATCCACATCCCCCAATTCCATGCGAATACATTGCAACTTTACAATGCCATTTTCATTCGATATCTTGTGGGGCGCGGCCAGGAAAACAAATTTTACCCCTTCCTCGAGGGCTCCCTCAATTTCTTCGGGGTTAGCGGGCATCTCAGCTTGGGTGCGGCGATAAATAATCGTTACTTCTTTGCTGCCAAGCCTTAAGGCGGTACGTGCGGCATCGATGGCGACATTGCCGCCGCCGATAACAGCCACTTTATCACCCAGTTTCACCTTTTGTCCTAAACCCACCTGTCGGAGTAAAGCAATAGCATCGAATACACCGGCGCTGTCATCTCCCGCTACGCCTATTTGGTTCCCCTGATGTGCGCCAATCGCCAGGAAAACCGCCTGATAGCCATCAGTAAATAAACTATCCAGCGACTCTATTCTGGTATTAGTCTTGATATCAAACCCTACTTTCTTGATTTCGTTAATTTCTACATCCAGTACTTTCTTCGGCAGACGATATTCAGGAATACCGACACGCAACATTCCGCCGGTGACAGGCAACGCTTCAAATACCATCACACTATGGCCCAGTTTCGAAAGGTAATATGCCGCGGTTAACCCGGTCGGTCCCGACCCTACGATAGCAACCTTTTTACCGGTGGGCGGTGATTTTTTAAGGTGCTTCGGATTGGGTTTTCCCTCTTTTTCTGCGGCGAAACGCTTCAAGGGTCTGATTCCGATGGCTCCGCTGATATCGCGGCGTCGACAGACAAGTTCACAGGGATGGTCGCAAACCAATCCCAATACATTCGGGAAGGGAGCTTTTTCTCTGACGACCAACGCGGCTTCCGAATACTTATTCTCGGTGATAAATCGAATGTAGCGCGGTACGTCTATCCCCGCCGGACAGGTGTATTTGCAAGGAACCAGCGCAGCTTCGCGTTTCTTACCTGCTTCCAGCAATCCGTCTTTATCCCGAAGAGCTCCGGTGGGGCAAACCTCGACGCAAGCGCCGCAAAAGATACAATTGGCATCTGCCAGGAGATTATCGAAAGCCGTCCCGATATATTCTTCCCGACCTCTTTTGATAAAAGAAAGTACACCTACGCCGCGCAGTTCATAGCATGCCCGGACACATCGCCCGCACAGGATACATTTATCCAAATCATGGTCGAAAAGAAAATTAGTGGTTTTAAGGGGAATGTTCTTCGGACGAAATCTCAAACACTGCTTATCAATTCCTATATATTGCGCCATTGCCTGCAATTCACAATTAAGGTTTTGGGTGCATGCCAGACAATCCTGAGGATGACTGGACAGCATGAGTTCCAGCGCAATACGGCGTGTCCGGTCAACCTCCGCGGTTCTTGTTTTGACCACCATGCCATTCTCAGCCTGCAATGTACAGGCGGTAGGCAAACCACGAATACCGGCAACTTCAACCACACACATACGGCAGCCACCCCAGGCACTTAAATCGGGGTGATAGCAGAGGTTCGGGATGTAGATACCGGCGTCTAACGCCGCCTGCAGTACCGATTTTCCTTTCTCGGTCTTTACCTCTCGCCCATCGATATTCATTGTGATTGTTTCCAAAATGCCCCCTTAGATTATTGTTTGCCCCAGCTTCCCACCGGGATTGGTTTCTCTGGTGTCGCCGGTTTTTTACCGCTGACTTTGACTACAGCGCTGAATTTGGCCGGACAGACTTCAAGGCAAACCCCGCATTTAATGCACTTCTCCGGGTTAATCACGTGTATCATCCGTTTATCCCCGGCGATGGCACTCGCGGGACAATTTCTTAAGCAGATAAGGCAGCCCTGGCATTTCTCCGGATCAATATAATAAGATATGAGGTTTTTACAAACCCCCGCCGGGCATCGTTTTTCATTGATATGAGCTTCGTATTCATCACGGAAATATTTAATCGTCGTCAGTACCGGATTAGGCGAAGTGTTTCCCAGCGCACAGAGCGAACCTGACCTGATACCATCAGCCAATTGTAGCAGTAAGTCAATATCTCCCGGCTTACTTTTACCTTCTGTGATATCCGTTAGAATCTCCAGCATTTGTCCGGTACCTTCGCGGCAGGGTACGCACTTACCGCAAGACTCAGCCTGACAGAACGAGAGAAAATATCTGGCCAGGTCCACCATACAGGTATCGCTATCGGCAATAATCATGCCTCCGGAACCCATGATAGAGCCGGCTTTGGTCAGAGACTCATAATCTACCGGCAAATCGAGCAAACTGGCAGGGATACATCCGCCGGACGGACCGCCGGTCTGTACCGCTTTAAATTTCTTACCGTTAGGAACGCCGCCACCAATATCGAATACAATCTGGCGTAAGGTAATACCTAGCGGGACTTCGATAAGACCGGTGCGCTCGACTTTACCAGCCAGGGCGAAAGTCTTGGTTCCTTTACTGGTCTTAGTGCCGAAACCGGCGTACCAATTAGCATCTTTCTGGAAAATCGCTGATACATTACCCCAGGTCTCGACATTATTGATATTAGTGGGCTTGCCCCATAATCCGGCTGTAGCCGGGAACGGAGGACGCGGTTTAGGCATACCCCTCATACCTTCGATGGACAGCATCAGTGCCGTCTCTTCGCCGCAAACAAAAGCACCGGCTCCTTCCCGTATCTCGATTGGGAAATCAAAACCGGAACCAAGTATATTTTTACCAACTAGACCGAGCTCGGCTGCTTGTTTTAAGGCCACCCTCAGCCGTGCGATGGCCAACGGCTTTTCCGCCCGACAATATACATAACCCTGGGTAGCGCCGATACCATAGGCGCCAATTACCATCCCTTCCAACACAGAATGGGGATCGCCTTCCAGTAACAAGCGATTCATAAAGGCTCCCGGGTCGCCTTCGTCAGCATTGCATATCACATATTTTTCTTTACCGGGAGCTTTCCGGCAAAACTCCCATTTCTGCCAGGTAGCAAATCCGGCCCCGCCTCTACCCTTAAGACCTGATATCTTGACTTCGGCAATCACCTCTTCCGGCGTCATCTTCAGCGCTCTATCAAGACCACTATAACCGCCATTGGCGACGTACTCTTTCACATTTTCGGGGTCGATGTGCCCGCAGTTCCGCAAAGCGATACGTACTTGAGGCTTTAGCATGGGATGGTCGAAAAGCTTGGGGATACCGGGTACGCTCTCTTCACCGATGGTGCCGAGGGCCAGATCGGGACGCGGGTTATCATTGATAATATAATCCTGGATCAATTGCGTCATAATTTCCGGAGTAACGCGGCTATAACAGATACGAGGACGACCGGGCTTGATGATATCTACCAGCGGCTCGATGTAACAAAGCCCGATACAGCCTACTTGAGTTACAACAGCATCGATCTTCCCCTGCGCTAATTCTTTATTAATCGTCTCCAGAACAGCCATGGCTCCTGCAGCCCGACCACAAGTGCCGGTGCCTATAAGAATGCGCGTCTTTTTACTTTGTTCTAAAACCGCGCTTTCAGACAATGCCTGTTTCCGGATTTCATCTAATGACACGATTATTTCTCCCGAAATTCAGCTAGTAATTGTTTTACTTTGGCAGTGGTTACCCGCCCATACACATTACTGTCCACCACCATCACAGGCGCCAGAGCACAAGATCCAAAGCAAGCAACCCGCTCCAACGTAAATTCATAATCGTCGGTAGTCACCCTTCCCGGCAGTAATTTGAGTTCGCGCTCTACTGTTTCCAGGATTTGATGCCCGCCGCGAACATGGCAGGCCGTACCCTGACAGACTTTAATGGTATGTTTACCCTGTCGTTCGAACCGGAATTGAGCATAAAAACTGGCAACGCTATAAATATCGTTTCCAGTCATATTTAAGAAACGGCTGATTTCGTAAATAGCTTCCGGTGATAGATACCCTTCTGTTTCCTGGATATTCTGTAGGATAGGTACCAGATTCGCCCTATCCTTCGTAAATCGCGCTAATATTTCTTTCCTATCAACATCCATAGTGAAAATCTAAAACTCCGCGTACGTAATGAATAAATCACACGTTTAATACTTTCTAAAAAGCATACCTGTACGAATCAGTTGCTGTCAAGTGTAGTAACTGAAGGCAAAATATCCTTTTAGTTTTAAGCATTATTTTAATAAATTCTAAAGAGCCTTGCCCTTTCTGACGGGCTTGGTCTCTTTAAAACCGGGCGGCGGTTTCACTAATAAAATTGGAATATCCGTAGTGCGGAAAACCTTGGCGGCGGCATTGCCCACATCCCAGCGTCTGAGGCTTGTTCTCCCACGACTCGCCATGATAATAAGGTCTGCCTTCTCTTCCCTGGCGAAACGGCTGATTTCTTCCGCCACATTCCCTATTAATAAAGCGATGCTGACTTGCATGCCGCTATTTCCTAATTTTTCTGCAACGCCGGCCAGATAATTGTACCCGGTCTTAGCCATCTTCCCGATAGTAACCGGTAAATCCCTTACCGAACCGTGGGAAATAACTCCTCCAATGCCCGCTGTAGATATACTTCCGTAGAAAATAATGGGTTTCTGATAAATACCCGGTAGTTCTTCGATACGTTGTCCTTGCGGAGTTTTTACTTTAACCGGTTCAGTTACCGTTACCAAAATGATTTGAGGGATACTACATCCTTTGGCAATCTTTTCCAGATGAGGTAATGCACTTTCAGCCAGTTTAGATCCGTCTAGAGGTACAATCACTTTATTATATTCCATTAATTCTCTCCCTTTATTATTTTTTCTTTCTCGTATATATACACTTTACTTAATTTTAGCTTTCGCTTTTTTATTCCGACCCGTGTCATCTATCCTGCAGCCTGATGACGCGATTATTAGTACCGGGACAGTCGAATGATGTGAAACCTTATCAGCCACATTGCCAAATAACCATCGCGATATTCCTGATCTACCGTGTGTTGTCATGATAATCAGGTCTACCTTATTCTTTTTGGAGTATTCCAATATTTCATCTGCCGCGTTACCGTGAGCTAATACAGATTGAGCCTCTATGCCGGTATTTCGTTTAAATTTTTCCGTAACGTCGGTAATGTACTCTTGAGCTTCTTTCTCAACCTGATTAATAAGATCCGCATACATCACTGCGCCATAAGACACAGCATCTGCGCCAGTATAAATAGGTTCAACCACTCTAAAAAGGACTAATTCAGGGACATTGCATCCGAGAGCGATTGCTTTGACATGTTCCAGAGCACACTCTGCCAAGTCCGAACCATCCAGAGGTACCAATATTTTCTTATACATCTTCACCGTCCTTTAAGTAATATTCCTTATGCTGGTTGAGAGTAATACTCTATTCATCATCTAAATTCGGTTTGGATTTTACCAATCTCGATATTTTTGCGCCGCACCAGAAACAAGCACCCTGAATTGCATGCCTCAGGTTCTTGAGCATGACATGGCGCGGATTCCGAATCGGCTGCATTTGCTTACATCTCAGGCAATAGCCTTGAACCGGTTCCACTATTTTTTTATCGGTTGGCGGCTGAACGGGAATACTCTCCGGTTTTGTTTCCTTATGGTTCGTGGAAAGTTGCTCTAAGAAATTATTTAATTTTGCCGAAGCGACGCAAACAACCGTATCAGCCCCGCCATAATAAACAAACAGCCGGTCATTAATCACTACAGCCCCGCAAGGATAGACCACTCCGGCTTTCCAGCCTTCGTTTTCATATGCTGCTATCGGCTCTAATATCGGGTTTCGGCTCCGGGCTAAAACCCTGGTCGGGTCTTTTAAATCAAGCAACATGGCACCCATTTTATAACGTGATTCATCCCGGCGGCAGACTGCCTGATAAATAAGTAACCAACCGTCTCTGGTTTTTATCGGCGGCGGCCCACAACCTACTTTTAAACTATCCCAATCAGAACCTAAAGCTCTAATTGGAATTTTGTACTGCCCTTCCAACCATCTGGTCTTGCCATCGAACTCCAGATTATCAACAAAGTCAATTAAGATATTGGGGAAAATACGATGAAAAATCACGTACTTCCCGTTAATTTTTTCCGGTAAAATACAAGCATTCTTATCGACTTTGTAAGGGGGAGAAATAAGAACCGGTTTTTTCCAGTTCCATTTTTTATTGAGAAAGTCATCGATGTTAATTGAACTTAATGCTACCCTCGGGGGGCTATGCCCGTCATAGGCAACATAGGTGATATAGACACGATCATCGATTCTGGTTAATCGCGGGTCTTCACATCCACCCATACCACCACCCCCCGAGACATAAATACCCGGAGTCTGCGAAACACACGGCTGAGACATGGTGACTCCCTCAAAAGGTTCTCTGGGAATATATACCTGTTTATCGAGACGTTCCTCGATATGCAACCCATCGCTGCTCGAGGCATAACCTAATACGGAGACATCCGTTTCGCCGATAGCACGGTAAAGAATATGCACCTTACCGCCTTCGTAAATCGCCGCCGGATTAAAGACAGCTTTTGTTTCCCAAGGGTGTTTGGGATCCGGCTTCAGTATAGGATTACCATCGAACCTATCCAGCGATAGTTGAATATTGCTTAATTGGGGAGTCGAGTTAATTTTCTTTCTGGCCATAGTATTGCCTCATGTTCTCTATTATTAAGAGTCAATATAAATATTTAATTTGTATTTCCGGACACGCAGGCATTAACCAACTTACCGGCAATAGTAGCCACGTGTCTTCCCTGAAATCTTGCCATTGCCAATTCATTTTCACTTGGCATCCTGCTTCCCGACGGCCCGGTGACGCTGCTGGTGCCATAGGGGCTTCCTCCAGTAATTTCGCTCATTGTCGTCTGGCGAATTTCCGAGTAGGGTAGGCCCACGATGATCATACCCAGATGCAGTAACGTAATATAAATCGTGAGAAGGGTTGTTTCTTGTCCCCCGTGTTGGGTCGAAGAGGAAGTAAAGGCGCTACCTATTTTACCTACAAATGCATTCTGAGCCCATAAACCACCTGTTTGGTCGAGAAAATTACGCATTTGAGCGCACATATTACCGAATCGGGTCGGAGTCCCTATAATAATTGCATCCGCATTCACCATATCCGACGGGCTGGCAAAAGGGACATGATAAAAAGCCTGTCTTGCTTTTCTGGCGCCGGATTTTTCCAGTATTTCGGCAGGAACTAATTCCGGAACCTGTAGCAGTTCTACATCAGAGTTCCGGACTTCTCCGGCGCCTTCGGCAATTGATACGGCCAACCTATACGTGTGGCCGTACATGCTATAGAAAATTATTTTTATTTTCACACCCCTGCCTTCCTGACTTTTGATTAGTTCCGTAACCGGATAGTATTAACTGATGATCCCTGTTTCACGGGAATTATCAGGCTCAGGTTGGATGACCGACATCGACCGGTGGTTTTTAATAAATACATTTCTGGCGGATTCAGCGGGGTTAGAAAAGGGCATTATCTTACAACCACGGGCAACTGCAGTATGCGGTGAGATTGTGACGCCTTTCCCTAATAAAGTGCATTCCGCCGTCCTTTTACGGTCGCTCCCAAACCCCACATAACAGAATTCTCCGATTATAGCTTCTTCATCCGCGATACAGGAGTCAATTACACTGTGGAGACCCACCGAGACATTCGACATCAGAATCGAATTTTTCACTACTGCGCATTCATCAACTTTAACTCCCGGTGACAGGATTGAATTTTCCACTCTTCCTTTAATGACACATCCCGGGCTGATAATGCTGTTCTCCACAACTCCCCAAGCAGTTTTTTTAACAGGTTCATCATTTTCACAGGTTAATATAGGCCAAGTGCCATCGAGACTAAAAGGCGGTCGAGAGCTATTAAGTTCGAGGCTGGTAGCATAATAAGCATCAATAGTGCCAATGTCACGCCAGAATCCATCGAAACGGTAGGCATAAACACTATCCCGTGCAACCGTTCCCGGAGTGATCGAATAGGCTAAGTCATGAATCGAGGCAGGTTCTACCGCATCTTCAATGAGCCGTTGTATCAAAATATCTTTGTTAAAGATATAAATACCCATCGAGACCAGATTACTTTTAGGAACATCGGGTTTCTCAATATATTCAATTACACGACCGTCTTTTTCCAGTGTAAGTGTCCCGAACCTATGAGCTTCCTCGATTGGCACCGGCACGACCCCGATAGTAACATCAGCCTTCGACTTTTCATGGAAGGCAAGCATCTTCCGGTAGTCCATCTTATAAGCTTGGTCGCTCGGCATTACCAGTACCTTATCAGCAGAATGTTTCTGTAAAAAGTCCAGTTTCTGATAAAGAGCATCGGCAGTACCGCAATAAGACCCGTTGTTTTCGGGTTCAAGTATGTTTATGGCGCTTTTCGCCGAGTTTTCATTTTTCCATTGTTTCAGGTAACTCGTCAGATAAGAACGCTGATAATCAACCAGCAGGGCAATATCATTGACTTGAGAATGGACGCAATTACTTAAGCTAAAGTCAATAAACCTGTATTTTCCTGCGAATGGTAATACCGGTTTGGGCCTCACCTGACAGAATATATCCATTCTGGTTCCTTTTCCTCCGGCCAGAATCGTCGCCACCATCCTGCTCATCTTTATCCTCCCCATAATCCTATTTGTGCAATCGGACGTTTAAACGTCATTCGCCTGTTTTAAATCTGAATCCCGCCTGTTTTTCATATCGTCATATAGAGCCGGCAGGGTTCGTTTGAGCCGCAATCATGGTAAATATGGCTTCCATATTGCGTAAATTTGCGTGTCTGAATTAATGCACCGCCATTAAACCAGACAGTCTCAAACGCCTTACACATCGGACAAAATACCATGACTTCTTCCGGTAATGTTTCAGCTTCGGCAACTGCCACACGAGAGAGCTTTTGTTTCCCAACCAATGATATAGACATCTACACACCACCTCATAAAAGCATTCACAGGAAATTCTAGAAGATAAACAATCAGGAAGTTATAAAATGCGAAGAGAAATTATTACGAAACTATGGCATTTTTTAAGAATGATTCCATCAAAATGTCACAATAATGTAAGCAGTTTGCCCGGAATTTTATAACTATTATAGATAGAACGTCTCATAATGGGTTATTGATGCTCTATAACGAGGAGGAACTGATGTTAAGAATCGCTACTAAAACAAAGTTATCCCCGGAAGAAGTGATCAGGAAAGCAATTAAATTCTTCGGAACTGATAATTACAAACTCAAAATTACTGCACAGACAGAGACTTCTGCCAGTTTTGAGGGCGGCGGCGGTTCGATCGATGTTTCCGCTTGTGAGGAAAACGGTAAGACTTCAGTAGATTTTCTCTCACGGGAATGGGACTACCAGGTAAAAGAGTTTATAATGTTAATCCGATGATTTACCTTTAAAGAAATATAAAAGGAGAAAATAAATGGCTGATTTTATCGAAGTCTGCAAGAAAAATGAGCTGACAAACGGCACGATGAAGCGGGTTTATATGGAGGGAAAGGACATAACATTGGCGCTGGTCGAAGGTAAATATTATGCCGCGGCCGGACGTTGCCCACACATGAAAGCCTTTCTTTCAAGGGGTACGCTCAAAGGTACCATTGTAACCTGCCCGATGCACGGTTCCCAGTTCGATCTAACGGACGGAAAAGTAGTCCGCTGGGTAACCGGCTCAGGCCTCAAATCCATAATCGGTAAGTTGCTGTCCATGTTGGGGATGGCACAGAAAACGGAGAAACCACTCGCCATCTACGAGGTTAAAATTGAAGGCGAGCGCGTCATGGCTAAACTCATCTGAACTTATTCAGGACATAACAAAGCATACCCTTTTATCCGCACTATCCTTGCAGGGAGGTAGAACAATGGCTATTTCAGGGAAATATGGTAGAGTAAATATTCCTAAAATCGGCGCGGATGAACCAGTCTTCATTTTACGCGCGCAGGATACATTGGCGGCAGCGGCTATCGGCATGTATCGCTTGCTTGCTAATTCTCATGGCGCTAAATTAGCCGATAGTCTACAAAGAGAGATAGACGCTTTTAATAACTGGTCGGGCAAGAAAAAACTACCGGATTAGCAACGATTATGTATTAAAAATATAGCCGGTTTTAGGCACGGTGCTGATAATCGTGGGATTGTTCGGGTCATTTTCTATTTTTTGCCGGATACGGCTGATGCACGTTCGCAATATCTGAATATCATCGCGGTATTCCGGTCCCCAGACACGCGCTAACAGGTCATAATAAACCATCAAGTGCCCTGCATTACTAACCAGTTCATTCAGTAAAAGCCATTCAATTCTGGTCAGCTTTACTTCTTCACCGCGGACGGTAATGCGCCGTTCATCAAAATTAATATTTAAACCATGTAACATCAGTTCTTTAGGAGTTTTCTTTCGCTCCGGGGAATTCAAACGTCGCTTTATTGCTTCAATTCTGGCGACAAGTTCGTCCGGATTAAAAGGCTTCGGCAAGTAATCATCCGCCCCCAAACCCAACCCTTTAATCCTATCGGAATCGTCGCCCCTGGCACTGAGCATAATAACGGGTACGGAGGAGAAAGTGCGTAACTCCTTCAGAGTCTGAAAACCATCCATTTTAGGCATGATTACATCTAACACCACCAAATCAGGTTCCTGTCCCTGAATCTGATCGAGGGCTTCGACGCCATTGCCGGCAAGTAATACTTCAAAACCTAGCGATTTGAGCTTGGTTTTAAGAAAATTAAGAATCCGTTCCTCATCGTCAACCAACAAAATAGAAAATCGCTTCATCTCACTGCCTCAACTTGATTTCATTATTGTCTTGTTCGATAACTCCCCATATCGGACAGCGGTAATGTAAATTGAAATGTTGACCCCTCCCCGGGTCGGGATTCTACCCACATGAGGCCGCCATGCGCTTCCACCAAACGACGACAGACCACAAGCCCTAATCCGGTTCCGGTGGCTTTTATATTCTGCGGTTCAAGCCGCTGGAACGGCTCAAAAAGTTTCCCTTGTTTATCCTGAGGGATTCCGATACCCTTATCCTTCACCCCGATAAGTACTTCATTTCCGTTATTACGCGCAAATATTTCAATTTTAGTTCCCGGGTCCGAATACTTTATCGCATTATCCAACAAATTATGTAAAATACGCTGGATTCGAACTCGATCTGCTGTTACGGTTATTGGTTGCTCGCATTCTGTCACAACCTGGCGTGAGATTAGCTGCTCTTTCATCTTGTTAACTACCATATCGATAGTTTCCTTGATATCCACAGGCTCTTCGGTAATCTGCAAACGATTAGCCTGAGCGCGCGCCAGTTCGAGTAGATTAGCCAGGATATCAGAAAGGTTTTCAGCTTCAGAATAAGCATCTCCGATAAGCTGCTTTTTCTCACGGGGGGATAATTTGTCTCCTTCGGTGATTACAGTACTCAATGCGCCCAGAATAACCGTGAGAGGTGTGCGTAACTCGTGGGATACCAGCCCTATAAATTCATCCTTTAATTGATTTATAGTTTTAAGATTGCTTAATTCGTCATCACGTTCTTTAAGTGCTTGAGTCGCTTTCTCACTTTCTATTCGTATGGAAGACTCATGCAACTCACGCTCAATAGCAGGACCCAGCCGTTTCAGGTTATCCTTCATGATATAGTCAGCCGCTCCGGCTTTCATCGACATTACAGCAGTATCTTCGCTGATTTTACCCGACGTGATAATGAACGGTATGTCCAATCCCTTTCCTTTAACCAGTTTAAGCGCTTCCAATCCACTGAATTGAGGCATGACAAAATCGGAGATGATAACATCCCACGTTTGTTTTTCAAGAGCGGAGTTCAGGTCTTTTGCAGTATAAACACGTTCATAAGCCGGATCGTAACCGATACGTCTCAATTCTCTCAATAGCAAGAGAGCGTCATTTTCCGAGTCTTCTACAATTAAAACCCGTAAAGGTTTAGGCATCCAATTTCCTTACACCGGGCGGGGGGCATTCATTCAGTACCAGCCAATATAATCCCAGTTGACGCACCGCATCAGCGAACTGGTTGAAGTTTACCGGTTTCCGGATATAACTATTAGCACCCAAAGCATAACCGTTAATAAGGTCTTTTTCTTCATTTGATGAAGTGAGAATTACTACCGGAAGTAATTTTGTACGGTTATCGGCGCGTATTCTTCTGAGGACTTCCAGCCCATCGATTTTCGGTAGTTTAATATCCAGTAATACGAGCTGAGGCATGTTACTTAAATCTCTGTCGGCCCAATTACCGGTACCTAATAGATAATCCAGCGCTTCCGCTCCATCTTTCGCTAATACAAGCCTATTGAGGATATGGGATTTCTTGAGAGCGCGTTCAGTTAACGTTACATCATTCGGGTTGTCTTCGACCAGCAGGATGATCTTCTCTTCCAAAATATACCTCCTAATTAATTTATAAGTTGTTAGTGATGAGTTGTGAGTGACTCACAATTCATTAGCAGTTCTTCAGTTTTTGTGTTAAGACAATTAACATTCTCCTTATCTCGCCAACCTGGCTGTCCAATTGTTCATATTTTGTGTCACTCAATATTTTTAGTTCTTTGGATAACAATAAATGATATTCTAATTCTGTAGTAGATCCTAACGCAATTTGTAAAAACCGTTTGAGTTCAGCGCTGCCTTCTCTTCCGCATCCCTCAGCTATATTTGCGGGAATTGATATACAAGCCCGTCGTATTTGAGAAGTCAGTCCAAAAATCTCGTCTCTAGGGAACGTCTCAGTGGTTTGGTAAACAGCAACCGCAAGCAAATGCGCCTTTTGCCATACTTTTAACTTCTTAAAATCTTGCATATTCTTCCTTTTTCAGTTTTAAAAAAGGTTAGTATCAAATATAATTGACTCATCGCTTATTACTCACAACTCATTACTCGTTTAACGTGAAATAAAAAGTAGCTCCTTTCCCTACTTTGCCTTCGGCCCATACTTTCCCGCCATGACGATGAATAATTCTTTGCACGGATGCCAGTCCGATCCCTGTGCCGGGGAATTCACTAGCAGTATGCAGACGCTGAAACGGATTAAAAATTTTGGCGATGTACGTCATATCAAAACCCGCACCGTTATCGCGTATGTAGTATACTTTTTTACCTTCATCGTTGGTGACACCGAATTCGATGTGTGCTTCAGGGACTTTGCCCGTAAACTTCCAGGCATTTTCCAGTAAATTATAGAGTACGACACGAAGTAATTTCCCGTCTCCGTTTACTATTAGTCCGGGAGTAATATCAAACACTGCTTTTCGCTTCGGTTGGATCGTTTTCAATTCAGAAGCAATCGTTTGTGCCGTTTCACTCAGATTAACTTTGTTGAACAACATATCAACCCGTGTCAGACGTGACAATTGTAGCATGTCGTCGATTAATTGCGCCATCAATTCAGCCGAACCCTGGATACGCCTCAGATAATCCTTACACTGGTCATTTAAGATATCGGAGCAATCTTCCAATAATGCCTGACTGAAGCCCTCCATAGTCCTTAAAGGCGCTCTTAAGTCATGGGAAACTGAATATGAAAAAGCCTCTAACTCTTTATTTGTGACTTCAAGTTCGTTAGCACGGTGCTTTAATTCATCGTTTAGTTTTTTCACTTCTTCTTCGGCTTGTTTCCGCTCGGTGATATCCTGTCCTTGAGCGATTGTTGCGACCATCTTTTTACCATCTATCCCCAGGAGGGTCGCCGAGTTCCATAATACAATACGTACAACGCCATCTCTCCGTAAGATTGGTATTTCTACAACCTCCCAACGTTCTCCGGACATTGCTTTTTTAATATAGTTCATTGATTGGGCCTTACTATCTTCCGGGAACAATATATCCAATTTTTTCCCGATGGCTTGTTCAGAACTGAAGCCGGTCAACCGCTCGAATGCATGATTAAAACGGGTGATATGGAATAGTGGGTCCCAGACAATAATAGGGGCATTCGCATAATCAAGCAGGTTATTCAGATATTCGGTTGTTTCCTGTAGTTTTTCTTCTGCCTGTTTACGTTTCGTAATATCGCGGATGTTACATTGGATTATTGTCCGATGGTCGACATTATAGAGATTGCTGACAAACTCCACCTTCATCTCACGTCCGTCGGAGGCACGCAAAGGTAAGTCTTCATAACGAATATATTTCCTGGCTTGTAACTCTGAAAATTTATTTTTGTTGGCGACGATATCTTTAAAATATCCGAGTTCCCACAGATGCTTCCCGATAAATTCCTTGTATGTCAGGCCCAACATTTCAGTTAAGAACGGATTCACATCAAGTATTTGGCCGGTATCACCATCCAATATCAAAATACCGTCTTTAGCTGCCTCAAAAAGCCGGCGATATTGGATTTCGGAAGTTTTCAATTTTTCTTCGGCTTGTTTACGCTCTGTGATGTCCTGTCCTTGAGCAATAGTGGCAATAATTGTCCTGCCATCATTATCATAAACATTGGCAGAATTCCACAGAACGATACGTACTTCACCATCAACTCGCAGGATAGGTATCTCGACGATTTCCCACCTTTCTCCTGCCAGGGTACGCTGAATTTGTTGTAAGGACTCTTCTTTTCTATCCGGCGGGAAAAGCAAACTTAATTGCTCTCCCATCACATCACCGGCTTTGTAACCCGTCAATCTTTCAAAGGCCGGATTAAAACGGGAGATACGGAAATGCGGGTCCCATACAATAATTGGGGTGTTTGCATAATCAAGGAGGTTATTCAGATAATTGCTGGTTTCCCGTAGCAGTTCGTCTGCCTGATGGTTTTCAGACACATCGTGTCCATATATTCGTATATGTTGCCCATCGCCAACAATGTATATTAATTGTTCATAATATCTACCGGCGATCTCTACTTCGCGTATGAAGGTTTTAGCTTTCAACAATGAGCGTTTGTGCACTATTTCGAGCAAACCTGTCAGATAAGGATGCTGAATACCCTTTTTTGCTAAGTCAGGGAAAAGCTTTTTAGTCGATTCATTGCAGTATTGCACTGTGCCGGACGTATTTACTTCAATGACTTGCATTGGGTTCATTGCCGGGAATGAAGCTAAATGAGAAACTTCAGCTTCTGCCTTTTGACGCTTCGCTCTTTCAGTTATAACACTGATGCCGAAGGAAAGGTCGCGAGCTAATTCCTCCAGCAATTTAACTTCGGTAGGATTGAAGCTGTTAGTCTCTGAGGAATACAACGATAGCACTGCGAAAACATTATCGCCCTCATCTTTTAAAGGGATAGCAATACTTGAACGATAGCCGCGTAATAAAGCTGATTGACGCCACGGGGCTGCCGCTGGTTCCGTGATAAAATCCTGAAAGAAATGTGTTTTACCGGTGCGTATGGCTAAACCGGTGGGACCCCGCCCTCTTTTATTATCCGCCCACGTGATATTTGCCTTAGCGATATATTCTTCATCACCACTCCAAGCCAATGATCGTACCGATTTGAACTTATCATGTTCAACTGATCCCACCCACGCCAATGGATAACCGGCTGTCGTACATAAGATGCGGCATACCTCGGATAACAGAGATTTTTCATCATTCGCATGAACGATAGCTTGGTTACATTCGCGTATCGCCTGTAATTCACGACCAAGGCGAATCACATCATTTTCAACCTTTTTATTTTCAGTGATATCCGTAAATGTCCCTAATAAAGCGGAATTACCTTTAAAGGTAATCGGACGTACTGATGCCATACCCCAGAACATCGTCCCATCTTTTTTCTTCAGCCTGACATTATAGTCGACTACGTGCTTATTTTTCTTCAAGAGTTTAAGAATCTTCGTCCGGTCTTCAACATCCCAATAAATTTCCGGTGTTATCTGTCCTATCAACTCACCGTGAGCATAGCCAAATGCCTTTTCATATGCGGAGTTAACGTAAAGGAACTTACTATCGGGAATCCCCACCACCCCAATCCCTGTAGGCACCGACTCGGCTATAGTCTTGAGGTTAATATCGCTTTCTTTAAGAGCTTCTTTTATTGTTTTATGCTGTGAGTTTTCGAAAATCACCCACTTACCATCTTGTTTAATCAGAGCAAATTCGTGGTTACGGATAACATCTACAATTTCTGCAGCATTACGTTTATCAAGGCAATATGTGCACAGCGCAATCATTTTATATTTGCTAATTACATTATTGACAGCTGCTTCATACTCTGAAAAACTGTGCCAGTCTTTTTTCTCCAACCAGAAGGTATTACCAGTCAGACGTAAACCGTCATAACCTTTCCCCAGAGCCTGATTAAGCTTTTCCACCCAACCGTCAAGTACATTTTGGCTATCAAAGAAACCACCTTCAAGGTACCATTCATTATAAGATAGTATTTCTATTTGACCTTTCTTCAGATAGCCGGAGAAGTCCGGCATAGCCTTTGTCATAGCCTTCCGAACTTCTCGGGATGTGAGATTATCAGCGGTAAACCACATGCAAAATTCGTTATTTTTCAACCCGGCTTTAAAGTACTGCACCAGGGTTTCAATTAAGTCTTTTTTAGTCTGATAGAACTGGCAGAAATGGGTACCCCAGGGAACATCGCCGATCACACCTATCCCGCTTTTTCTGACTTCATCTCTCATGTATCCCCTTAAAAAACAGAAACAACATAATTAACCAGCCTAAAGGATTTACATCATTAAATAACAGCTGGTAATTCACTTAAAATATATAACTGCAGAGAAGAAGAGTCAAGCAGGAATGAAGCGAGATAGAGCCGATGCTTTTAATATCGGATCCAGGCCAAAAAGTATAAATATTTTCTGATTTTTGACATAGTTTTGTAACATCGGCAGCTTCAATTAAATATCTTGGACACATAAAAACGATTAAAATATCTATCTGAAGCCGTCTTGATCGGCATTTTTTCTATTATAAATAGATTAACAAAGTAAAGGATGTATTGAGATGACTGAAATGTTTTGTTTTCAATGCGAGCAAACATCACAGGGAACAGGTTGTACCAAAGGGGGCGTTTGTGGAAAGAAACCGGAAGTAGCGCATAAACAGGATGAACTCGTCTGCGCGTTGATAGGTCTGGCACGGGCCTTAAATGAAAAGAAACCCGATAAAGTAATTGATGAGTTGGTGATGCAAAGCCTTTTTGCTACTATTACCAATGTTAACTTCGACCCCGACCGGATAGATGAATTAAAAAAGAAGGTCGAGGCCGAGAAAGTAAAACTGGGCGGAGCGGTAGATTTTGACCCTGCTAAACTATTTCACGGTGATAAAGATACGGTCTCCCTGCGCTCGACTTTACTTTTCGGGCTGAGAGGGATGGCGGCCTATGCCTGGCATGCCCATATTTTGAGAAAAGACAGCGCCGAGGCTACACAGTGGTTCTACAAGGGTCTGCGGGCTATTGGAGAAGAGCATAGCGTCGACGAATGGCTGTCGCTCATCATGGAATTCGGTCAGGTCAATCTTAAATGCATGGCGCTACTGGATGAAGCCAATACTTCGACCTTCGGGCATCCGGTACCAACTAAAGTGAGTATGAAGGTGGAGAAAGGCCCATTCATCGTCGTTAGCGGTCATGACCTGCTCGACCTGAAACAACTGCTGGAGCAGACAAAAGGTAAAGGGATTAATATCTACACTCACGGAGAGATGCTGCCGGCTCACGGCTATCCCGAACTGAAAAAATACTCTCATCTCAAAGGTAATTACGGCACAGCATGGCAAAATCAGCAAAAGGAATTCAGTAATCTGCCTGCCCCGATTCTTTTTACGACGAACTGCCTGATGCTACCAAGGAGTTCTTATGCCAATAATATTTTCACGACGGCAGTCGTCGGCTATCCGGGTGTGACACACATTTCTGAAAAAGACGGGATAAAAGACTTTTCCCCGATTATTAAAAAGGCTCTGGAGCTCGGCGGTTGGAATGAGGATAAACAATTTACCGGAATCAATGGCGGTACGGAAATGACTACCGGCTTCGCCCGCAATACCGTAATGGGTGCAGCAGAAACTCTGATATCAGCGGTAAAGTCCGGTACGATTAAGCATTTCTTTCTGGTTGGAGGTTGCGACGGCGCCAAGCCGGGACGGAACTACTACACTGAGTTTGTTAAACAAACACCCGCCAATACTGTTGTCCTTACCCTGGCCTGCGGTAAGTATCGCTTTAACGACCTTAACATCGGAGAACTGGGAGGGCTGCCACGGATTCTGGATATGGGACAATGTAACGATGCTTACTCCGCCATTCAGGTAGCCGCCGCTCTGGCTAATGCTTTTAAAACCGACGTAAATGGCCTGCCATTAACATTGGTACTGTCTTGGTATGAGCAGAAGGCAGTTTGCATCTTGCTGACACTGCTTTCATTGGGCATCAAGAATATATATCTGGGGCCATCATTACCGGCGTTTATTTCTCCCAATGTACTGAAAGTTCTGATCGAGAAATTCAATATCAAGCCGATATCCACCCCGGAGGCTGATTTAAAAGCAATACTCGCTTAAATTAAGGAGATTTATGATAGAAGAGCAAAGAGACCACAAGCATCGTGCTCAGAACGGTGAAACTCCTGCGTATAAAGCCTATCACGAGGTGCGGGTTACTAAAAATTTAGGCGAGCTCAAGAAAGATGAAATCGTAAATTTCATCGATAAAAATATTGTCGGTTTTAAAGGGCATGTTGAAGATAAGCACGGCATTCCGATAATGCTCTTCGACCGGAAACAGGACGCACAAGCTTTCGTTGATGAACTCAGTAGTAAGCTTAAAATTCAACGGGATCACATCGCTATAAAAGCACAGAAGTTTACGAGATAAGATAAGTGAAAATGCGCATGAGTGCATATATCCAACAAGTAATTTATCGCAGTTTTTAGTATTCTCGCAGGGCATTTTTATATTTTAATAATAATGGGACATAGAGGACGATAGGCGGAGCTAAACAATCGGATTGGTTTTTCCGTTCTAAAATTCTCACGTCGCTCTGGTTGAAATTTTTGATAGGCACAAATTTTGACACCGTTCCTTCCTCTTGCTAATATCAATCTAACCAAAAGCTGAGGTAGTATATCCATATGACTGAGACAGATTCCGACGGCTGGCAAAAACTGGTAAAAGATTACCCTTTATTTTCGAGCAAAGTGCGGTATTCGATTCCTGCCTATTCTGAGTTCATGCCCTCGCCGCATCTTGGTTTCAGCCCATATAGCGGTTTCAACAATATCATTTTTATCGAGGATGATCCTTTTGGGTGGTACGTCTCCGAGTTAGAAGAAGAGCATGAACTTCAGCCAGGCCTCTCCAATCTGGCACATCAAATCCTCGAAGAACTAGTGAAACTCGGTCAGGGACAACTCGCCTACCGCATCGCAGGGCATAAGGGGGGTAACCTGGCAAATAATATTTATTGGCCTCCCGAGCTTGCAGCGCAGGCGGGTAAGCTTCCTCACGAACGCTATGTCGTTTTTCTGCCGCTTGCCCTGTCCCGAACGCAGGATGACAAAGGGCGCCTACGGTGGACATTTTTCGGGGGTAGTGAACAGGGGCCGGAGCGTGCTTTCTGGAAAAGCTTCTATTTCCGTCAAGGTCAGGAGCGTCCCAAACAGGAAGCAATCGCTTTTCTCTCAAATTTATTATTTAAAGTCTACGGCGAAGCGAGCGCCGATGCTGCCAATCTACATAAAATAGGCTTTCGTATACTGCCAACCGAAATAGATTCCTCGTTCCCTTACTGGAGTGAAAAATCTCTCCCGTCATGGACGAAATATTTTCTCTGGGACGAAAATACATCAATCGATAATGTCCGTTATCTGCTCACCTTCAGGCCATTCAGTCGATTGCCCGCTGTCGTACGCACACAGTATCTTGCCGGAAAAATTATACTTTTACCTTTCCCCGGTAGCCTGGTTTTCTGGGGTATGAACAGCTATCTACGGTTGCAGGCGGAAATGCCCGAAGCTTTTCAGTTGCCGTTGCAGCACCTGGCCACCCGTCACGACGGACCGGATGGCATCCGGGTTCCTCAATCCGGCTGGTTCCATGAATCCGGTAGTGATTATAAGGCACCGGAGGTTCATGAACGTTTACTACTTAACACTTATAAACGCACCAGCCGGTGGGACCGAATACACCGTTATGAAAATGAGGCGGCTGTCAGCACTATCGAAGATTCCGTCGCCCGCGTGCTTTTTAGCACAGAGCTGGAGGTAATGGGACTGTACGGCAAACCGATGGCGAAAAATAGTCAGCTCTGGACGGCAGATTCTCACCTGTTGCTGGACGGCCCTCTTGCCAACCGTGAGCAACTGGAGAAAGCGGCCAGTGTCGTAGCTCAGGGCGGCACTTTCCGGTATCGTTTTCAATTCCCTGCCATGCAGGTCGGTTTGTATGAGATTTACTGGCAGCGCCCGCTGATTGGCTATTGGAACTCAGAAATAAATGCAGCTGAGTTACTCACCGATGCGCCTCTCGGCTATTTCACCGCTTATAAAACGGATAACCTCGATCTTGCGCATCCGATTGAGCTTTGGCCCAGATTGCAGAGGCGGGAACCGTACTTATTCGCACTGCATAACTTCAATCATATCGAGGAACATTATACTCACCAGACAGCGCTGAATATCATGAGGGTACTCGATTGCAATAAGCTCCTCGGAAAACCTGTCCCGAGAAATTTTGCCCATCGGATTCTCCGGCTTCCGGAAAATGAACCGTTGGAGACATGGCTATCGACGTTACCGGCGAAGGCAGCGAATCCCGAAGAAGGGGAGAAGCTCCGCCGGGAAATTGAGTCCTGTCTTGAACCATCGACAAAAACTGAGTCAACGCTTGAGAAATTACAGACCATAACCTATAGTCGGACGGCCACACGGACTTTCGAAGAGGCGTGGTGGAATGATATCAGCGTGCTGGCTAACGGTGACTATCTCAATAAGGATAATGCCGACTGCATACATGACGCAGCGACTTTGGCTCATTTGTCTCATCATCGCCGAGACCTGGAACATCTGGGAGATTTTCTATTAAACCGTCACCGGCAGGCAATCGTCGCGGCGAAAATGGAAAACAAAGCTGTTTGCGGGGAAATTCCCTTTATCTGGAATACAGACTTCGATTTTTCAGCTTTTGGAGGCTGGAAGAACAATCAGGAAGGACATACACATGAACGCGATTTACTGGTAATTATCCCCGGCAGGAATCGCAAAGAGGCAGTTATCATGGCCGACCACTATGATACGGCCTATATGGAAGACCTTTATAACAAATCACAGGGTGGCGTGAGCGCACGGATTGCCGCCGCCGGGGCTGACGATAACTGCTCGGCTACCGCTACGTTACTGCAAGCCGCCCCGATCTTTTTAACACTCTCAAAGGAAGGACTGTTGGAACGGGACATCTGGCTGGTTCATCTTACCGGCGAGGAATTCCCATCCGATTGCATGGGGGCCAGGCATTTAGCAGGAGCGCTCGTCGATAATACTCTTCAGATGCGCCTGAACGATGGGCAAATGATGGATTTATCCGGTGTCCGCGTTACCGGCGTTAATATCATGGATATGATCGCACATAATCGAGATAGCGAGAAGGATATTTTCCAGATCACTCCCGGTAAAGGCAAGCAGTCGTTGCAATTGGCCTGGCAAGCGCATCTAGCCGGTGAATTGTGGAATATGGAAACAAAGAATTGGAATAAGAGTCCGGAGCGACGAGCTAAAGGCCGCGGCCGGCGCACATCTGACGGGAATAAAATCCCACCACTCGCTGAGTTTCTGCGTCTTCAAGGTGAAGTGCGTCTTCCCGAAGACCCGCGAAGCACACTCTTTAATACCGATGCGCAGATTTTCTCCGACTGTGGGGTTCCGGTTGTACTTTTCATGGAAAACTACGATATCAAACGCAGCGGCTATCATGATACAAAGGACACAATGCAGAACATAGATCTCGATTATGGCACGGCATTAGCGGCAATAGCTATTGAGACTGTCGCACGTGAGGCAACTTTGCGCCAAATTTTATGAGGAAGAAGTTAATCGGACATTAAAGTATGGCGGGCGGTATTGTACGGAAGCTAGAACCTTTGAAGCTATTATTAATCTATGAGACTAACGGTTCAAATCCCCTTGTATGGTTAACAAGTTGGTATCATGATGGGTGGAAGGTGCAGTAGACCGTTATCCCCTTGGTTTACCAATAAGACCGAAGCTAAGCAGGGTCGCTGCACCTTAAACCCAAAAGAGCCCGAACAGTTGTCAGGGACTAGACCACGAGTCTAAGCCCGTATCTGGCAAGGAGAGGCCTATTAGGAAGGGGGAATGATCATGAACGATGAAAAGATTTACATTGGCGTCGACATCTCGCAGGATACCATGGATATGGTTGCATATCCTACAGGACAAATCTGGCAGTATAAAAACAGTAAAGGAGGAATTACTAAAGCCATAACCAAGTTTAAAGGATTAGAGGTCAAGCTTTTCGTCATGGAAGCTACCGGAGGGTTGGAAAAGCCTTTATGCGAAGCTTTATCTCAAGCCGGTCTACCTGTAGCCGTAGTTAATCCCCGTAGGATCAGGGATTTCGGTCGCTCCATGGGCATACTAGCCAAGACGGATAAGCTGGATGCCAAGGTAATGGCTTATTTCGCCGCCAAAATAGAGCCAACTCCGCGGCCAATCCAAGATGAGGCCAGTCAAAAGCTTGAGAACCTCTTGACCAGAAGAAGCCAGATCAGTGATATGATAGTGGCCGAAAAGAACCGACTAAGGCAAAGCAGGGATAGAATAGTGCAGGGACATATTGGGGACCATATCCACTGGCTTGAGTCTGAATTAAAGGAGCTTGAAAAAGAACTTAAAGAGAATATCCGGCAAAATCCACAGTTTGCGGAGAAGGTGAAACTCTTAAAGAGTATGCCTGGAGTAGGCGATACACTCAGTTATAACTTGATAGCTAACCTTGGGGAAATGGGTCATCTCAGTCAAAGGGAAATATCCGCCCTGGTAGGAGTGGCTCCTTTGAATCGAGATAGCGGCAAGCAAAGAGGTAGGCGGATGATTTGGGGAGGCAGGGCAACCGTGAGGAAGGCCTTGTACATGCCTGCACTATCCGCAATCCGCTGCAATCCGGTGATTAGAGATTTGTACACTCGTCTCGTAGCCAAAGGTAAGCTAAAGAAAGTGGCACTGGTTGCCTGCATGCATAAGATGCTCATGATACTCAATTCAATGGTTAAGAATAATAGTCCCTGGAATTATGCGGTAACCAGAAATGAACTTTCGCCTTTGGAAAATTAAGACAGTTGCTTTGCTCCACCAACCACTTGTAAAAATATAGCGCAATTTAACATACCGCTTAAATTCTTCACATCACTAAAAGGCTTGTAAAGTTCTAATCCTTTAACATTGCTCAGACCTTGTCAACAATGTATTCCTTTGTTTTCAATTACTCCCAAAGTTCACAGAATGGCAGAAAAGACAAAGTTCTGTCTGGATAGTAGCTTTACATCATAACGTAAAAATCCACTTTTTCCACGTCTATCTTTTTATAATTCACTTTTTGCAGTTTTCAGAATAATTTTATCTCCGATTTTATCGGTCATTATCTCGAGTTCTTTGGCTTTTCCAGAAAGTTGCTTGACCTTGTCTTCCATGGCCGGTAAACTAAGTCCCGATTCCTTTTGGATATCACGAACGGTATAAGCCGCCTCAATGAGTTCTTTGGCGTCGTCCTGGGTTTTAATAGAATTGAGCAGCAGTGGCCACTTTTCCATATCGGCCGGGTCCAATCCGAGTTCAAAGATGCGGCTCAGGAGCGCGATGCCTACGACTGATTTCCCGACGGTCGTTTTCAGCTT
>Ga0182027_10003558_pt1 | contig 24601 bp, 23 predicted proteins | sample 712E1DmetaG_FD_121300 | JGI IMG/M metagenome (GOLD analysis project Ga0182027, IMG submission 121300) | Permafrost microbial communities from Stordalen Mire, Sweden - 712E1D metaG (Illumina Assembly) | ecosystem: Environmental > Terrestrial > Soil > Wetlands > Permafrost | place: Sweden... | reverse complement strand
TGAAGGAACTTTACCTGTAAATAATAAGCGTCTGGATTACTTCCCAATACAAAAATCCATAAAAATTCTATCCAACAGATCAACGGAAAAATTCTTACCCAGAATCTTATCCAAATAAACACAGGCGTCTTTTAAGTTCTGCGTAATGAATTCTATGGATAACTTATCCGCCAAAATGACCCGGGCTTGCTCCACTAGTTCCCGGGCATCCCGCAGAGCCTGAATATGCCTTAGATTACTTACCAGTATCAGCTCCGGATTAAGTATTTTCCCCTGATAAACAAAATCGTAAAGGGCATCCTCCAGGAAGCTCAAATTCTTTCCCGACCTGGCTGAGAGCATTACAATTTTAGAAAATTTTTTACTGATTTGGTCTTTTTCAATTCGTGATTTTAAATCAATTTTGTTAATTACCGCGATGGCATTTTTGCTTTTTATTTCCTTAATCAATTTGCGGTCCTGATGATTTAGTTTATTGCTAGCATCAAATAAAATAATTACCAGGTCCGCTAAGCTAATCTGCCTGCGGGCCAGCTTTACCGCCTTCTTTTCAATCAAGTTACGCGGCTTAAGAATGCCGGCAGTATCCACAATCCTTACCGGAATACCTTTTATATCAATTAACTCTTCAATTGTATCGCGCGTGGTTCCGGCCACCGGAGTAACAATGGATCGCTCTTTTTTAAGTAAAGCATTTAAAAGCGAGGATTTTCCTACATTAGGTTTACCGCAAATAACCACATGCAGCCCCTCCCGCAGGATCTTGCCACCGGTAGCGCTGCTTAATAATGCGCTTAACTGTGTATCAATCTCAGTAAGGCCGAGCGATATTTCTGTTAAATCCTGCTTCGGGAGGCCCTCTTCAGGAAAATCAATATTTGCCTCCAGGATAACCAGGGCATCTAACAACCCCTGGCGGATTTTATTAATTTCCCGAGACAAGCTGCCGCTTAATTGCCCTAAACTTATTTTAAGCGCAGAATCGGTTTTAGCGCGAATAATATCGATCACCGCTTCCGCCTGAGACAAATCAATCCGCCCATTTAAAAATGCCCGCTTAGTAAATTCACCCGGATGGGCTAAACGGCAGCCATGCTTAAGAGTTAATTCCAGGATCTTGCCTAAAGATAACTGCCCACCATGACAATTTATCTCTACCACGTCCTGGCGGGTATAAGACTTGGGGCCGCGCATAACAGTAAGAATAACCTCGTCAATAATTTTATGGTTATCCAAGATCTTGCCATAATGCATTGAATAACTCTTAAAATCCGTCGGCTTTTTTTTATCCAAACCCACAAATATTCTATTAGCAATAGCCAAAGCTTCCTGGCCGCTAAGGCGCACAATACCAATGCCGCCTTCACCGGCAGGAGTAGAAATTGCAGCAATTGTGTCTTCTAGATTATCTTCCCACATCCCTAAACTCTCCGACCACAAATAACGAACCCGTGACTAAAATTAAATCTTTTTTACCGGCCAAGCTTCCGGCTAAAAGTTTAGCTTCTTTTACGCTTTGCGTCAAATGTAGTTTTCGTTTAAAATAGCCAGCTAATTCAACCGGAGCAGTTGCCCGGGGAGTTTCCGCGCGGGTCAAGATAATCTCATCTGCCAAAGAACCAAGCTCCTGGCAGATTCCCCGGATATCCTTATCAGATGAGATCCCTAAAACTAAAATAAGCTTTCTATATTTGAAATTATCTTCTACGGCTTTCTTTAAAACCTGCGCGGAAGCCACATTCTGTGCGCCATCTAAAATAATTAAAGGATTTTTTTGAATTACCTCACACCTTCCCGGCCAAACAGCACGGGAAAGCCCCCGACGGATAGCGGCAGCTTTAAGATTAATCCCGTAAAAACTCAAACCTTCAACCAAGCCAACTGCCAAAGCCGCATTGGCGGCCTGATGTTCGCCCAAAAGGCCTAAGCGTAAGTTTCGGTAATTATTTTTCAAACCTTGAATTGTCAGGCCTTGTTTAGACTTATCGTATTTTATCTGCTTACCCACCTCATAAAACCGGGCCTTAAATTTCTTGCATCGGTCATGGATTATCTTTTCCGCTTCCTTAACCTGTAAAGCCGAAATTACGATTGCACCTTTTTGCTTAATAATTCCTACTTTCTCTTTGGCAATCTTAGCCAAAGTATTGCCTAATTTCTGTACATGCTCAAAACTAAGCGGAGTAATCCCGCAGACTAAAGAATCTGCGGCATTCGTCGCGTCCAATCTTCCGCCCATCCCGGTTTCTAAAACCACAAAATCGATTTGCTGGCGTTTAAAATACAAAAAAGCTATGGCAGTATAAACCTCAAAAAATGAAAGGGGACCATGCTTGGAATAACGATTGTATTTTTGAATCTTTAGCTTCAATTCTTCGGCTAAATGAACTAACGCTTTTTTGGAAATCATGCCTTCAAAATCCTTGGCTTTCCTATTACCGCTAGCGACAAAAGGCCGCAAAATACGGATTCTTTCTCTAAAATCACTTAAATGGGGAGAAGTATATAACCCGACGCTAAAACCTGCTGCCCTGAGAATATAAGCTACAAAAACGCTCGTTGACCCCTTTCCCTTGGTTCCGGCAACATGGATAATCCGCAGGGATTGTTGGGGATTACCGATAATTGCCAGAAAATCCCGTATTCTTCTCAGCTTGAGTGTTTCTTTATAAGAATAGTTGGTGTTTTTTTCGTAGTTAGCGAGGGAGTTTAAATACTTATTGACTGCCGGATAGGTCATACATTAATGCTTAAAGTGCCGAATACCTGTAGTTACCATAGCAATTCTATATTTGTTGCAGGAAGCAATGATCTCTTGATCCGCAATTGAGCCTCCGGGCTGAATTATGGCTTTAGCCCCGGCTTTGTACGCCCAAGTTATCGCATCGGGCTTAGGGAAAAAAGCATCCGAAGCCAAACAGCAATTTTGGCTACGTTTAGCAGATTTATTTTTGGCAATCATAACCGAATCTACGCGGGACATCTGTCCGGCACCAATGCCCACGGTCTTGGTACCTACAGTTAAAACAATCGCATTGGACTTTACATGCTTAGCTACTTTCCAGGCAAAAATCAAACTTTGCATTTGAGCCAAGCTAGGTTTTTTCTTAGTCACCACCTTAAGACCGTTCATGTCCAAGGTAAGCGAATCACTAGTTTCTAAAAGCATGCCACCGCTAACGCGCTTCATCTGCAGATCATTAACTAGGCTCCAATCCTTTAGTTCCAACAAGCGTAAGTTTTTCTTTTCTTTAAATAGGTCTTGAGCTTTTTGATCAAAACCCACAGCTATAATACATTCTAAAAACCCGCTTTTAATTATCAGCTTGGCGGTCTTTAAATCCATCTTCCTGTTCAATGCAACAATGCCGCCAAATGCCGAGAGCTTATCGGCTTTCCAGGCGCCAAGGTATGCCTTAGACAAATCTTGATCTTCAGCCACCCCGCAAGGATTGTTATGCTTGACAATTACTGCTGCCGGATTTTTAAACTCCTTAGCCAACTCCACCGCAGAATTAAGATCCAAAATATTGTTAAATGAAAGTTCCTTGCCCTGTAATTGCTTAAAGTTAATTAAACCGGCGGATTTGCCTTTTTCTTTATAGAAAGCGCCCTGTTGATGCGGATTTTCTCCATAACGTAAATCCTGAATTTTTTCAAAAGCTAAAACCAGCTCTCGTGGAAAATCCTCGACTGCTTTATTGATTTTAAAATAACTGCTTAAATAATTATAAATTGCGGCATCATATTTACTGGTGTGCCCAAAAACTTCGATACCTAATTGACGCATTAGATTTTCAGGTAGGCAACCAGCATTTTTCTTCAGTTGCGCAATAACTTGAGGATAGCGCTGCGGATTACAAATTACCGCTACCGACTGACAATTCTTAGCTGCCGAGCGTAGCATTGCCGGCCCGCCAATATCAATATTCTCAATGGCTTCGGCAATATCCACCCGGGGTTTTTGAATAATCTTTTCAAAAGGATATAAATTAACTACCAGCATATCAATCAAGCCGATGCTCTGCTCAATTAATCTTTGCATGTGCTCAGGATTATTGCGTAAGGCCAACAGTCCGGCGTGAATCTTGGGATGTAAAGTTTTAACTCTGCCATCGAGCATCTCGGGGAAACCCGTATACGCAGAAACCTCAGTTACGGTAATGCCATTTTCACGCAGAAGTTTGGCCGTGCCACCCGTAGAAATAATCTCTACGCCAAAACTAATTAATTCTTTGGCGAATTCTACAGCCCCGATTTTATCTGATAGGCTAACCAACGCCCGCTTAATCTTAACCATGATGCCTCTTCCCTTAGCTCCAGAGCCTACTTATTAAACCGGAAATTAACTAAATCTGCATCTTGCATAATATAGTCTTTTAATTCCAGGCGCATTTTCCCTGCTTGTTTAGCCTGAGTTTCTCCTCCACAAGCAATAAAATCCGCAAAGCTTATAATTTCCGCGCGGATAAAACCTTGCTGGATATCAGAATGAATCACTCCAGCGGCCTCCCAAGCAGTAGTACCCTTTTTTATCAGCCAAGCGCGATTTTCCTTATCGCCGACGGTCAAAAAAACGACATAATCACTTTGTGTTAAAACTCTGGCTAAAAATGCGCCTAAATCTTCCAGCTCTTCTTTGTTCACAACCACTACCGGTTTAAGCGTTAATAAACCATAACCGGAAATAATTTCCTTCTCCGCAGCCGAAAGCCCGACTGAAGAAATAAATTCTTCTTTCTCCAAAGCCGCTTTCATTTTATTCAAAATTATTTTTTCATTCTCCGGGGGAATTTTGGTCAAACGGGTTTCCACAAAATCCAAGTCCTGAAGAATCAAATCCATCTTGGCTTCCGCCGGGATAATAATTACATCTGCCTCAAAAGCCCCCTCCTGGCCGACTACTTCCACCTGAGGATAGGTTTTCTTTTTGGCCTTGACCAATTTATCCGCCTGGTCAAGACGGGAGTCTTTAACACTATGCTTGCCTAAAACAATCTCACTAATCGCAAATGCGCTTATTTTCATAAATACATTAAGTTAAGGACTAACTCCCTCGTAGTTTTGCCAATGAACCCTAGGTATTGGTTAATAAAAAAGTTACTCCAGGTAGGTATAAATCTTGCCTTTATAATTACGCAAAACATATTTTCCCTTGGCCTGAGAAAGAATATAATTTGGTCCCACGGGGATTTTTCCGCCGCCACCCGGGCCGTCAATAACATAGGTTGGGACAGCGTAGCCGGAGGTATGGCCGCGTAATTTTTCGATAATATTTATTCCGGTGGCTACCGGGGTACGAAAATGCTGGGTGCCTCTGACCGGATCACATTGATAAATATAATACGGCCTAACCCTAATCTGCAAAAGATCATGCACTAGGCGTTTCATAATAAACGGGCGGTCATTAATTCCTTTGAGCAATACCGATTGGCTACCTAAAGGTATGCCGCTTTCAGAAAGCAGGTCACAGGCATTTTTACAGCGCCTGGTAATCTCTTTAGGATGGTTGAAATGAATGCTCATCCAGATCGGAGAATATTTTTTAAGCATCTGGACTAAGTTTTCGGTAATCCGCTGCGGCAAAGTTACCGGAATACGCGTGCCGATTCTTAATAATTCAACATGGGATATCGCACGAATCTTAGAAATTAAAGACTCTAATACTTCATCTTCCAAGGTAAGCGGATCGCCACCAGAAATTAATACATCCCGAATCTTCCGGTTAGCTTTAATATATTCAATCGCCGCATCAAATTTGGTCTCAGAATCCAGATCTTTTTCTTCGTGATCTCCTACCAGGCGGCGGCGGGTACAATGCCGGCAATACATCGCACAATGATCCGTCGCTAATAAAAGGACCCTGTCCGGATAACGGTGTACCAAATGCGGCGCCGGAGAATCCCGGTCTTCAGCGCAAGGATCCGCCATTTCATGAGGAGAAACGAAAAACTCATCGTTGACCGGAACAGATTGCCTACGAATCGGGCAATTAGGATCTTCCGCATCAATCTGGCTGGCCCAATAAGGAGTAATCGCCATCGCCAACCTACCTCTGGCTTTATCAATACCTTTTTCCTCTTCCGGAGTGAGCTTAATAATCTGCGTCAATTCTTCTTTAGTGCGAATTCTATGTTTAAGCTGCCAATGCCAATCTTCCCAATCCAAAGGATTAACATCTTTATAAAGAGAAATCTGCTGATAATCCCGGGCGCGTTTGGCCGGTCGGTAAATAACCGGTGACTCAATCTGTGCTTTTTGGTTTTCTAAGCTTGCAGGATTAGTCAATTTAAGCCTTATTCCTTTCTGAGGCGCTTAAAAGTATAGCCTCGATAAGATCCTCGTATTTCATTCCAGCAGCATAAGCCATAATCGGAAAATTTGATTCCTTGGGATCTAATCCCGGCAGGGGATTGATTTCTAAAACATAAGGTACATTAAATTTATCCAAACGAATATCCGTACGGGAGATATCCAAACAACCCACCGCCCGATGAGTACGCAAGGCAACATCTTTTACTTTTTCCTCAACGTCCTTATCCAGCCGGGCCGGGCAATAAAACTCCGGCACCAAGCCTAATTCACGATTACCCTGGAATTCTTTCATCTTCCAGGAATAAAAATATTCCCCGCTTTTTTTGCAATTGGAGAAGTCAATCTCTAAAATCGGCAGCACCCGCGTTTTTCCATTTTCTAAGATACCCACCGTTAATTCTTTACCCTCAATAAACTCCTCAACCAAAGCCTCCTGCTGATAAACATCGATGCATTCTTTAACCTTACGCAAAAGATCCACAAGATTGTCTACGACGTTGGTTTTGTTAATCCCTTTTGCCGATCCCTCACAGTTAGGCTTAACAATGAGCGGGAACCTTAAATCCGGATCCAATGTTTCATCCCCTTTTATAAAAAGCTGAAAATTGGGAGTAGGGATATTTTCCGCTTTCAGGATTTTTTTGGTTAAAGTCTTATTTAATGCCAAGGCTAAAGAAAAAGTATCGCTGCCGGTATAAGGAATATTTAAATAATCTAAAACCGCCGGTACTTCACTTTCGCGGAAACGGCCGTGTTTGCCTTCGGCAATATTAAATACCATATCCACGCGATTTTTTTTAAAATAGGAAAATAGCGCCGGGTACTCTACATCGATCGCCTCCACCGAATGCCCCTTGGTTTTAAGCGCGCAGACCACGGAATTAATTGTTTCCTCCGAATCGCACTCAGAGAAATAATCTGCAGGCTTTAAGGGATCCTTCTTTTTTAAATTATAAGTCAAGGCCACGCGCATTTAATTTACCCCATTTCTAACCATCGCGCTATTTAAGATCTTACCCACCATTTGCTCATAAGTGATGCCGATATTTTTAGCCAAAAGCATAAACACATCTTCCGTCGATAAAGAAGGCAGCGGATTTATCTCTAAAACATACGGCTTCCCGTCATTATCCACTCTAAAGTCCACTCTTCCAAAATCCCGGCACTCTACCGCCCGATAAACCTTCAAAGCCAGCTCGTCCAATTTTTTCTTTAAGTCTCCGGCAATTTTAGCCGGGCAAATATACTCTAGCCGATCAGAAGTAATCCGCGCGAAGGTATAAAATTTATCATTTAATTTCAATTTTCCATCTATCTTAATCTGCACTACCGGCATCACTTCAGGCTTATCATTACCAACGATCGCTACCGTAAATTCCTGGCCGGAAATAAATTCTTCAACCAGGGCAGGTTGTTTGTAGGTTTTTACAATAAAATCTACTTGTTTTTTGAGTTCATCCATATTTTCTACTCGCGAACTTTCACTCAAACCCTTAGAGGAACCTTCAAAACGCGGCTTAACAATTAAGGGAAATTCGCAGTGATCCTGGTTAATTAAACCCGAAGCAGCGCTAACTTCAAAAAACTTAGGAGTAGGGATTCCTTCAGCAATAAAAATCTTTTTAGCCATCACTTTATCTAAAGTAAGACCCAAGGTTAAAGCATCCGCTCCCACAAAAGGGATCCCCGCCATCTCAAGCAAAATAGGCACCTGAGATTCACGGTTCCTGCCGCTTAAACCTTCGGAGATATTAAAAACAATGTCTACCCCCAAATGATCAATTTTTTCTAATAAATTGGAGGCATTACCGATCTTCTTAACTTTAAAACCGTTAGCAGCAATCGCATCAGCAATAATATCGACGGTTGACAGGGAATCAAACTCGGCATTAGCGTCCAGCGGATCCCCTTCTTTAAATTTGTAATCGGTTTTTAAATCGTAAGTTAATCCAACGGTTTTCATGATTTTGTACTCGCTTTATCACTTGCCGCCGGTACGTCTACACCCCGCGCTAATTGGTCTTGCGCGGGTGTGCCGTTTGTACGGCAAAAAATAAGGGCCCACTTTCAATTACTTTACTCGAGAGCCCTAAAAGAATCTATCCAATTTTTTCCAACTTAGTTATAAACCTCCGCTAAATTTTACGCAAAATGTAGTAGCTATGTTATTTTTTTACCACAATATATCGGCATTGTCAAGTTTTTTTTGATAAAATACACAAAATACCGCTTTTGATTTTATCGTCGGAAAACTTGGCCTTTTGGAAGCTGGAAATTACAGTTTAATAAACTAAAAGGGGCGAGTTTTTTCTGGCGGTAAGAAAGTTATTCCCATGCTCCTTAGGTCACTGGTTAACTGGGCAAAATCGGTAAAAACACAACCCCGGATACCCAAAGATTTTGCGCTTTCGACTAGTTCCGGACGGTCATCAGTATAAAATATCTCCTGCGGGCTAACTCCCAGCTCTCGAACAACTAAATTATAAATTTCTTTATCCGGTTTAATTAAACCCAGTTCAAAAGAAAGAAAAACTCTGTCGAAAACTCCAAATACCGGAAAATTTTTCTTCAAATATTCATAGTGCAGGATATTTATATTGGAAAGCAGCGCTATTTTATAGTTTGCGCGTAAAGCATTAGCTAAGCCAAAAACCGAACGGTTCTTAGCACTTAAGAAAAATATGTCATTCCAAATCGGCTCGAATGAAGCATAGCTAAGTTTTAAATCCAGCATTTGTTTAACCTGAAGGTAAAAATCCTCCGGGGTTATTCTTCCAGCTTCAAAAGCAATGGTAGAGCCAGACTCAAAAAAAAGATCATAAATCTGCCGCGGGGTCTTAGGACAAAATTCCGCTATTCTCTGCGCTGCTCTTAAATGGTCAAAATCCACCAGCACCCTACCCAAATCAAAAAGCAAAACCTTAATCTCCTGCGCCATAAACTAATTCCCCTTATCCGTATTCTTTCTAAAAAGATCTAAAAATTTATCTTCGTATTCTTTATAAACATTCCACGTGTCCAACTGAACCTTTAATTCTTTAGCTTTAGTGATATCCAAACGGCTTTCCTCAAAAAGCTTTTCAATCTTTTCTTTTACCGATACCGGCAGGTTGGTCAGCTGGCTTAAAGATTTTTTGATCAACTCCACCTCTTCCTCGCCGATGGGAGAGGATGCCCCGGGATTGCCTAATTTTAAATACTCCAGCAGTTTATTAATTTCATTTTCCATTGCCTGCGCCTGATCTTTTAACGGTTGCACATTAATCTGAATATTTAATACTTTCCCTAAAGCAACAATCACCGCTGCCGAAGCTTTAGGATTCTCAATCTGTATCGTATAAAGAGGAATCTCCCCTAACAGGCAGAACCCTTTTAGTCCTGCTTTCTTGGCGATACCTAAAAATAAGCCATTCATCCCGCTAATTTGGCCTTCCATTAAGACTGAAAAATTGTATTTCTTCAAATTTTCTTTAAGTTTCTGGTCGGTAGCCGCAAACCAAACTCCGGAATTCTGAGTATGATCGGTAGCCTGGGGCATAGAAGCAAAGCTCACAATTGACTCTACCCCCAAATCCTTAGCCAAGTCAATAATGGCTTTGGAATAGCTATCCGCCTTAGATAAATCGGGCTGGGCATTACTTAAAAAAATAACCAGGTCGTTTTTACCAGAGTTTGCGCCTTTCCCAGCTGGATTTTTCCAAAAATAGAATTTTCCCCGAGGCAAAGGCGGAATTTCTAATACCCCGTCGGAAATAACGCTTCCGGTTAAATAAAAAAAATCATCCGGGATAATCCGGGCGAACTCTTGCGCCTTAAGTTCCTGAACCAAATATTCTGCCGCTTTAAAAGCCACCTCGCCCATCCCCGGCCAGGCAACAATAAGATATGGTTTTTTTAGTCGGGGTTTTTTGGTAATAATTACTGTTTCCATGCGTTCTCCCTGCTTGCTATCCGGCAAGCTTAATTTTTACGATTAGTTAAATTTATAGTTTTTTAAAAACTCCACCAGAACTCTTGAGCCGTTATAAAGATTATTCAAATCCGCATACTCATCAGCGATGTGCGCGCAGCCTTCCGTGCCAAATCCGGTAGCCACCGCCGGAATATTTATCGCTTTAAAAAAAGTAATTACCGTGGCCCCCTCCGATCCGCTGATGCGCGGCTTAATTTTCAAGCCCTTCATCGCCGAGGCTAAACCACTGACTAAAGAATGTTGTGGGTTAATGTAATAGGGATCTTGAATTCCCTGAATTTTTATTTTATAGTTTTTAGTATATTTAGAAATTGTTTCCTTCAAAGAGCGTAAAATCTCTTTTTCGGAAGATCCCGGAAGAAATCTAAAATCCAGCTCAAATTCACACCAGTCGCTGACGACATTAACTTTATCTCCCCCTTTGATTGTCCCTACATTTATCGTTGGCTCCCGCAGGTATTTATTTTTAATATAACGCTTCTGCTGACTTTTAAGGTCAACAATTATTTTAGCCGCCAGATCTATAGCATTAACTCCTAACCAAGGATAAGCTCCGTGAGCTTTTTTACCGGCCACCCGCACCGTTAAATGCATCAGTCCTTTTTGCGTAACCACAATTTCAAAATCATCCGCATCCAAAACCACTGCAACATCAGCTTTTAAAAGTTTACGTTCAAGTAAAGGAATCAAGCCTAAGGCCGAGCCGCTTTCTTCATCAGCAGTTGCGGCGAAAATTAAATCATAGCCAAGCTTAACGCCATCTTCGACAAGCGCGCTAATTGCTTCAAGCGCGCAGGCCAAATTCCCTTTACAATCGGTAGCCCCTAAACCATAAATCCGGTTACCGATAATTTTCGCTTTTAATGCCGGGGTCTTCCAGTTGGCGCCGGATGGAACCGTGTCCAAATGCGGAGTAAGTAAAAGTGATTTTTGGTGTTTTTCTCCCTCCAGAGTCGCCAAAACATTAACCCTTTTTTTGCTAAATGTATAAGTCTTTATTTTTAACCCCAGGGCTTTTAAATAATCACCGACAAACTTGGCGACCTTACGTTCATCCCCGGGGGGATTCTGGGAATCTAAAGAAATTAATTCTTTAATGGTTCTTATCAGGCGTTTTTTGTTGACCATAAAGGGCAGATTTCACATTTAGGATTTTGCTTGCGGCAATAATCCTTACCTAGTTTTACTAACAACGCATGGTATTGGTTAAACAACTTTACATTATTTTTAAGATGACGCATAAAAATTCCCTGCAACTGGGAATAATCTGCTTCCGGTTCAATTAATCCGTGCCGGGAAAATATTCTTTTCGTATATGCATCGACGACAAATACCGGCTTATTTAAAGCGTAAAGCAATATCGAGTCGGCGGTCTCCGGCCCTACACCTTTAACGGTTAAGAGCTCCACACGCAAAGCCTGCCAGTTGCCGGCAGCCATAAGCTTAATCTTGCCCGCGTAACGCTGAAAGAAAAACTCAAGAAAGTTTTTTATCCTAGCCGCTTTAATATTATAATACCCCGCGCTCCTAATTAAATCCGCAAGCTGCTTTGGCGATAGCTGATAAAGTTTAGGAGCAGTTAAAAGCTTCCTCTTTTTAAGAGCTAAAATTGCCTTTTGAACATTAGACCAATTGGTATTCTGAGTAAGAATTGCCCCAATAATAACCTCAAAAGCGCTATCGGCCGGCCACCAATACTGCTGACCAAAAACAGAATAAAGCCGTTTAAATATTTTTTCTAACTTGCGCTTCATTCCTTAAGTTCTAAAGGATTAAAACCATAATAAGCAAAAAGGGTATACGCCGTACCCGAAACCGAACCGGTGTGGCTACCTTTAGGCGTCGCCCAGCCATGGCCAGTATCCACTTGGTCCAGCGTGGCGTAAGGAAGGCAGCCTTGGCCCTGGCCGGAAGCAGAAGCACTGGAAATAATCATGTTACATAATTGGCCCAAATACATCTGGGCTTTCTGGCCATAGCTATCTGCTTTAGCTTTATTCCCTTTTTTCAAATAAAATTCTTCCATAATTTTATAAGACACCACCATCTGGGCTGTCCACTCCGAGGAAACTACCCCGCCTCTGGCCGTATGGGCCTGCGGAGCAAAATCAAACCCTTTTATTTTTACGCTTTGATCATTTGCCCGCGCAAAATTAACCTCCACACTGCAATTTTCTTCGACAAACTCTAAAATTTTATCCGGATCCATACCCAAAGCAAGTAATTTTACCGGGCCAATCGCCGCAATACTCCAGGCATAAGTATCAGTGGCAATCGTTGAATCACCTTTACCGCGCTTAACCGGTAGATCTGGCCGGTCATAAGTATTGTTAACCAGCCAATTTATGGTTTTTTGGGCGGCTTGAGCATAGGCAGCTTTTTGCGTTACCTGAGCCAACATATTAAAAAATGCATAGGCGTCAAGATTTTGTTCGGTAGAATACCATTCAACTGCCGGGCCGCCGCGGATACCTCCATCGGCATCTTGATTCTGTAAATTAATAATCGTCGCCGCAATACTTTCCGCTACGCTTAAATAACTTTTATCTTGGGTGCTTTGCGTATACTGCATAATGGCTAGCCCCACCCAAAGATTAGGCCCACAATGCATAATAAATTCTGCCGGGGCACCATCATCAACATAATAGGCATTGAGAAACCAACCGTTTACCCTTTTAGCATTATGTGCAAAAAAATCCAAAATTTTCTTAGCTCGGTCAAAATCAGAAAATTTCGTATAAGCCTGCGCCACTAAAGCCAAATCATAAGTAAATGACCAATTAGCAATTTCTTTATCTCCTTCAAAACTCGAGACTAACCCCGTGCGGTTATTCTGATGAATCTTGAGCCATTGATACATTTTATCAAAGTTGGCTTGCTCTAGCATAACCTTCCTTTCATCCAGCCGAATTAATTCTTTGGTAACCATATTCTCGTCGCGCTTAACCGAAGTTAGTTTGTTTTCTAAGGCCAGCCGTTTTTTGGCTAAGCTAGCGATTAAATTATTTAGCCGCTTAATCTGGGCTAAATCACCGGCTAGGATTTTCTCTTTCTGGACTTGAACGGATTTAATCTGATCCTGAAGAATTATTAATTTTGACTCAAGGCTTTTACGCTGGGCAGCTGCCTCTTCTATTCTTTGCTTGGCCTGGCTAGAATCTTTTAAAACCACCGCCAGTTTTTCAATCAGCTGCTTATTGGATTGGGTTAACCTGAAGTTTAAATAACTGTTAGCGCCCAAACCCACCGCCAAAGCCATAACTAAAACCAAGGTTACCGGAATAAAAAGTTTTTTTAACCAAACATAGCGCATAAGCTTATTGTTTTGCTTAGCCGGTATATGATCATAACTTATCCCCACCAAGTACTGGCGCTTGTCTTCAAAAGCATCTTTCACCCAAGCTACTGCAGCTTGGGCACAAATAGGCTTGCGGCTAACCGGTATATCAATCTCTAACGATAATTTAACATTCTTTTTCTTGAGTAGCTCAAACAACCCCGGGTCAGGATTGTTAATCGTCAAACAAATCCCTCCCCGGCTAATATTATTAGTAAATCCCTGCAACCAGCCGGAAAACAAAATCTTCCCCTCTGCATCTTCCAGGCGAAACTGCACTGGAAATACCGTATCCAAACGCAGATATTTACGATGCTCCGCAGGAATCAATTTTCTATCTTTATTCGGCATTTTTTTGTTTTATAGTAAAGCTTCTTAGGAGCTCTATTTTATAACAAATATCCCCTAAGGCAAACTTAAATATTATTAGGCAATCTCAAAGCTTAAGATATTATCCAGGCGAAAAGTGCGCTGCTCTTTTTTTACATAACAATAACCGATTAAATACCAGGATTGATTCTCTTGCTTGATTTCCTGAGGAATAACTTCGCGCAGCGAAACTTGCCCGGTTTGGCTGGAAATGTAACGCATCTTTAAAGTGCCTTTGGCCTGGATGCATTGTCGAATCAAGTTAATTTTCCCCGGATTAGAGCTCTCCAGTAAAGCGGGATTAGAAGCAAACAGGTTAGAGAAATTGGTAAAACCGATAATCCCTCTTTCTTGGCAAATATCCCGCAATTTGCTAAACACTTCCCAGGTCATTTCTACGTCGGCAAAAGCCCGGTGAATCTGGGCGGATTTAACTTCCAGTTTCTGGGCGACAAACCAAAGCGCATAACGCGACAGGCCAGGTAGAAGTTTTTTAGCCATGGTCAAAACGTCAAAAACCACAAAGTTAGCAACCGGCGGGTAACCCAGCAATTTAAGCTCGTTATTTAGAAAGCTTAAATCAAATTCCGCATTGTAGGAGCAAAGGCAGCTACCTTGAATAAATTCTAAAAATTTAGGCACTACTATTTCTATGCCCGGAGCATTTTGCAGCATTTCCGGAGTAATTTTATTTACCGCAAAAGCTCCCGGAGAAATTGGGTGGCCACAATTCACCAAAGCATCAAACTGCGCGATTCTTACCTGGCCCTTAACTTTTAAAGCGGCTAACTCCACAATCCGGTCCCCAGAAAATGGATTAAGCCCGGTAGTCTCGGTATCAAATATAGTAAATTCTACTTCGTCAATATTTTCGATCATCTCTGGTTACGATGTAGGCTGGGATTAAACGCGCGGGTTTATAAGCCAGCTTGGTTTTACGTAAATTCTCTAAACCTGAATCATCCATAATATTAATATATTTATAATCCTTTAACTCCTGGCTAAATTGACGAAAGATAAACTGCGCCAGCCCTTTAATCGTCAAGTCAGTTATCTCATAAAGTATGCAAAAAGTATCTTGATTTAATCGGTAACCAAAACTAAAAGCCTTTAGCTTTTTGTCTACCCTAACCACAATACCCTCTAAATTAAGCTGTTTATAATTAGCTAGTGCATCCCGGATTACTTTGTGGCTATCCTCAAGCATCCCGCAATAAATATCATCATTACATTGGGCTTTGCGCTCTTTAACCCAAGAATCAAATAAATCTAAACAATCCTTTTTATCGCTTGAGCGGATAGAGCGCCAAGCGCAATCGTAATGTTTAATAAAATAATTATGGGTAGCGCGTTGAGATTTGAATTTATTCCCCCGCAAGAACGCCAAATCGCTGCGTAAACAAAGATAATCCGGATATTTTTCATGGCACAAATAACCTAAAGAGCGGTAATAATTCAGTTGCTCTTGCGGAATATTTTCAATACGCGAAATATCCTTATTTTTATTAATCTTATCCATAATCTCAAAAGCCTGTGGGATAACCCCGGGCTCAGGAACAACTGCCAGCGGTGGCAAATACATAAAGCAACCCACGGCATCGTGAAAAAATACACAAAGGCTCTTCTGAATCACCACCCAATTAATATTATAGAGAGAGCGCCAAATATAGGTATTCACAAAAGAAAAAGCGGCTAACTCACAAGGTAAACGGTTAAAGTACCGGTTAAATAATTTTTGGTCGTTTAAGGATAGCTTATTTAATTTCATGGGGTAGGTTTAATTCCGCAACTTCTCTGACCTCCTCATAAGCCTGGATAATTTGGGGGTTATCCTCAAGCAGCGAGCGCAGCGGTTTGGAATTAAGATAAGTTGTTAAATAGATAATATAATCCTTAGCTTCCTGGCTGTTAATCTTTTCATAGACGTAAGGGCAATTTAAGTCTACCGTCAATAAAACTTTATCTTTGCGCAAATTAATCAAAAAAGGATAGAGCTGGCATTCAAAAGGCCGAAAATCATAAATCTGGCATTTATTTTCCTGAGTTTCTAAAAACGGGCAAAGAAAATCCGCGCCCGACGGATTAGCTATCGGCTGTATCCGGCGATCAATAGAAATCAGAGCCGTCGGAATCCCCTTTTTATCCAACAAAGCCTGAATCTCTTCGTCCAAAAGACAAGGGCTCCACACCGAGTTAGATTCCTTAAATCGGCAACAACCCCGGCATTTAAGGCAAAATTCCTGCGGGACAAATTGTTTAATCATCTTTCGACGCGCTCCTGGCCCTACTCGTCGCTTGCTCAAGATGACCCTGAGCAAGCGTAGTGAGCCGAATGGGTCACTTTACAATGCTCCCCAATTTCAGGTTTTTCTCAGGGCTGACTACCGCTAGCATATTTTCATCTGAGCCTGCCAAAATCATACCCTGGCTTTCTACTCCCCGCAAAATCACCGGATCCAGGTTATCCACCACAACTACCTGCCTACCGATTAACTCTTCTTTGGAATAATAATTTTTTATCCCGGCCACTACTTGTTTTTGCCGGTCACCTAAATCCAAAATTAAAACCACCAGTTTATCCGCGTTCGGATGGTCATTAACTTCTTTAATCTGCGCTATTCTAAGTTCTAGTTTCCTGAAATCATCAATAGTTGCCATTACCTCCCCCTTGTCTGTAAGAGCACGCCTGCCTACGCAAGATGCCTTAAAATTTTAATTCCACATAAAACTCAAATTGGTAAGCATTGTTGGCGTTACCGTCCCCGCGCACATAGGGACTAAACGTACTGCCATCTACATCGTCGCGTTTTGCTTTATAATACTTGCCCGGAACAAAATATCCACCTAAAAAACCTACGCTAATGTGCTCCGTAGCTTTATAATCAACAAATAAATCCGCTTCCAAACCCAAATCCTGGGAAAGATACTTGGCCTCCCCATCTAAAGTTCCTACTGGACGATTAAACGCCCTTAAATAATAACCATACAAACTTACGCAAAGCTTATCCGTAAAGTTATAATCAAAACCGATCGAAGGCATAATCAAATTTTCAAAATCCGCGGAATAAAATGTGCCTGGGCGCGGCACTCCGTAATTTAAACCATACCCGCCCCCCATCGCTACAATCGGCAGCATATCGGCATTACTACTGCTGACAGCATCACTTAGATTCCGGTTAGTAGGCGATGAATAGCTAAAGGCGCGATTCTTACCTGAAACATAAGGCTCATCCGGTTTTCCTGCCATATCCAACGTCGTTTTGTTCCCGGAACAAAGTAAAAATTGTAATTCCGGAACAAATTTTCCTAAAACATAATTAAATCCTGAGTAAAACATATAGCCAGTATGCTCAATATCCTTATATTCGCTATCCTGGCTTTGGGCATATCCAAAATTATGCGCCGCCTCTAATTTTAAAGTAAATTTATCAGCCGCATACTGCCAGGCGGTACCAAAGGTTCCCAATAAATCTTTTTTTACCGCGGTGGCGTAAAGATTATCCCTTTTACCGCTAGAGGTATAATCTGCCAACATGCCAACATAGGGCCAGAAGGTTTGCTTACCGGCGGTAATTTTAACATCTGTAGCAAAAAAATTAGCCGCATTTGGCTCATATTTCTGCCCCTGATCTATTTCCTGCTGAATACGCGGCCCCAAAGGATTTTTGTAAACTAAATCCGGCCGGCAATAATACAGGCGCCAAAAAATATTCTGGACCTGATAATATAAAGTGGCTCCGTAATTTTCATAACCCCCATTAAGGCTGAAACCATTACCTACCTCATAAATGTACAACCCGGTTTTAAGTCCAAAATTACCCAAAAGCTTATTATCCAGCCACACCTCTTCAACTTGAGGCAATAGTTCGGCGTTACGATATTTTTCTACCCGGCCGCCGGAATTAATCAGTGTATTGTGAATAAAGAGCGGGGCATCATAATCATAGGGGCCGTTGCGTTCAAGTTTAAGATAAAATTTATTCCCTGAATCCTTGAAATCGGCGGTAAAAGCCAGATTATAATCAATACCTAAATAAACAGTTTGGTCATCCTTATTGTGGCTATCTAAATCTACAACATTTTTAAAACTTACCAGATCCGTACGCAAATAGGAATCTAATCCCAAAGTTAATTGCTCGGTATTAAGCAGTTCATAGCTATACGCCGGAGGAATAAAACCTAGAATTAGAACTAAATAGAGAAGGATTTTTTTAATAATTTTACTACCTCTGACAAAACTATTTTAAAAAACCTTAATGCTATACTAACACTCCGCGGAGAAAAACTCAAGGCAAATCAAACTTGTATAAAAACCCAAATCTAGCCTAGTCTTTCCTTAAGGCTTAATACTTAAGTAACTCCATAGACTTGTGCCAAAATGGCAGAACCAGAACACCACTAAAACATAATTATAGCTGGCGTTAACTAATCTACACAAAAAAACGCCATAAATAAATTATGGCGTTTTATATTGGCGGGGCCGACGAGATTCGGACTCGCGATCTCCTCCGTGACAGGGAGGCGCTTTAAGCCAGGCTAAGCTACGACCCCAATATTAGTATAACTAGAACCTTAAGTTTATATATTGTATTGAATTTTTGAACAATTGCAACAATTTCTTCTAAAAACTAATGTGGGCGATAGAGGACTTGAACCCCTGACCCTCTGCGTGTAAAGCAGATGCTCTAACCAACTGAGCTAATCGCCCAAAGATTTATGCCTCAGATAATTTCCTGCTGCCGGAGAGATCTCTTAAAAACTCTTCTGCCCGCAATAAGGGATCCTCGGCCTTTAAAATCGGCCGGCCGATTACTAAAAAATTACTTCCCGCCTTAATTGCCTGGCTGACTGTCGCGGTTCTTTTCTGATCATCCTGGACAAAATTGTCAGGGCGGATCCCCGGAGTAACCATTACAAAGTTTTTTTTAATTTTACGCCTTAAAATTACTGCCTCTTGCGCAGAACAAACCAAACCATCAAGTCCGCTGGCGATCCCTTGCTTAGCCAACGCCAAAACTTCTTGAGGCTTGGTTTTTTGGCTGGTTAAAACTGTCACTCCAATCAATAAGGGCCGGGAAATTTTTAGTGCTTCTGCTTGAGCGGTTGCCGAATTTATCGCCGCCTTTAACATGGCCTGCCCGCCAGAGATGTGTAAAGTAAGCATCTTCACCTTAAGCCTTACAGCTGCGGCTACCGCGCCGGCTACGGTATTGGGAATATCAAAATATTTAAGGTCTAAAAAAACCTCAGCACCTTTTTTATGCAATAACTCAATAATTTTAGGCCCGTAAGCAGTAAAAAGATGGCTGCCAACTTTGAAGGTTTTTATTTTGGGATACAGCTGATCCACAAAACCCAAAACCTCTGCTAGCGTATCTACATCTAACGCCAAGATGATCTCGGGCTTCCTTATTTTTTGCATGCTTTTAATTTTCCAGTAAGCTGGCTTAGGTTCTGTATATTATTCTGCACCATATACTGTTGTAACCCATCAATTATCTGCAGGCTAGCCTGGGGGTTGACAAAATTTGCCGTACCCACACTGATTGCTGCGGCACCGGCGATAAAAAATTCCAATGCGCTTTCAGTATCCATTATACCACCCATGCCAATAATTGGAATCTTAATCTTATTATACGTTTCCCAGACCATCTTTACCGCTACCGGCCTGATTGCCGGGCCGCTTAAACCACCCACCCAGGCACCTAATTTGGGAATACGTTTATTTACATCTATACTCATGCCGCCAAGTGTATTAATTAAAGCCAACGCATCGCTACCTGCGCTCTGGGCAGCCAAAGCAATTTCAGTAATTGAAGTGACATTAGGAGATAATTTAGTAATTAAACATTTTGCCGTAAGCTTGCGCACTGCGCTGACTAATTCAAAAGTAGCTTGGGCATCCTGAGAAATTAGTTTAGTTTTCTCTAAGTTAGGGCAAGATATATTTAATTCGATTGCCGATACTGCGTTGCTAGATTCTAATTGTTTAATTAAAACTTCAAATTCATCCGGGGTTTCTTCGGCGGCAATACTGACAATCGTCGGGATGCCCAATTTTTCAAGAAAAGGCAGCTTTTCCTGCATAAATTTATTTATGCCGGGATTTTCTAAGCCGATAGAATTGAGCATGCCAGCCGGAGTTTCGCAAGTGCGGGGAGGAAGGTTACCCTGGCGCGGCCTAAGCGTAATCGTTTTAGTAACAATCGCGCCTAATTTTCTTAGATCCATTAAATCCTTAAACTCTTGGGCATAACCGAATGTTCCGGACGCCACCATGACCGGATTTTTCAAATCTAAACTTCCTATTTTTAAGCTCAAATTTGGTTTATTTTGTTTTACCATATTAATTCCTCACTGGGAAAAACCGGGCCATCCTTACAAACACTTTTATAACCAGCATTAGTCGCAACAACGCAACCTAAACATGCACCCATCCCGCAAGCCATATGCCCCTCTAAAGAAAGTTGAGCAGGAATTTTATTTTCATGAGCAATCTGAGCCACGCTTTTCAACATTGGATGCGGGCCGCAAGAGAACAATTCTGAAGCCTTATCCTGCTCCAGAACATTTTTTAACAAATCTGTAATCCTGCCTTTAAACCCAATAGAACCATCATCCGTAGCTAATTTAACCGTGCAACCCAGGGCCTTGAATTCTTTAAGGCAAAGAATCTGTTCTTTAGTCCGCCCACCTATTAAAACCAGGGGTTTGCTTAATTTTAATTTTTCAGCTAAGAAAACTAACGGTGCCACCCCCATGCCTCCGGCGATTAAAATATTCTTGGCTGCCCTAGATTTAATCAGCGAAGGCGAATACCTAAAACCATGACCCAGCGGGCCAATAATATCCAGGAAATCGCCAGGTTTTTTTGCCGCTAAAATCTGTGTACCTTTTCCAATCACCCCATAAATAATTTTTACGCTTTGGGTTTTGACTCCATGAATACTAATCGGCCTCCTTAGCAATGGCTCAAGTGCCTCGGTAACTCTAATATTCACAAATTGCCCAGGCACCGCCTGTTTGGCAATCAGGCTAGATTCAAATTCCAAATGCCAAAAATTGTTACTTAACCTTTGGTTAGAAATTACTTTAGCTTTAATTTGCGCTACTTTCATTTTTTTTGCCTGTCCTTTTACTAAGAAAAATTATAAAAATTATAAATAAAACCAAGGTTAAAAATATCCATTCTGACTGCTGAAAATAGAATTTAAACCCTCCTTTGGCAACATCCTCCCAAGATTCAACCAACAGGGCAAGTAAAAGCAGCGTTATAATTGAACCGATTTCTTTTTTAAACCAGATTATTTTTATTGGTAAATATTCGATTATATCTAGCTTAATTATACTGGAGAATAAAGGAAAAATACGGGGAACTTTCCGGCAATATTCAGGGTAGGCCTGCGGAAACATTGCGTAAAGTTTCTTTTCCTCTTTATAAATAAGTAAAATATAGCGAATAATAAAAACTATAATGAAAACTGCTGCTGCCCACCACCTGAATACCACCAAGACTACCCCCAGTCCAATTAAAAATGTCCCTAAATACATCGGGTTGCGCACTACTTGATAAGGCCCTCCTTGAATCAAAGCCTGGCTATCCTGGGAATGCTCAGCTTTATATCCACGCGCTGAAACTCGAATAATTTGCCCTAAAAGAATTAACGCAAAACCTAAAGCCTCAATAATTGCTTCGCGGGTTCCCCCGGAATCCGGACGCAAAAAAAATCTAGGGAAAAATGCTACCACCAATCCCGCGCAAACCATAATTACCCCATTTATCTTAAGACGTTTTTTCACCCCACCATTCCTTTCTTAACAAGCCGATTAACTCCCGCAGACAAGCGGGGCTGACACTTGGCACAAAAATAAGTCCCTCTTCCCCCTTGAGCAATTCTCTCGACGGGATTTGAGCAAACAAAACAGGGCTTACCTTCTCTTCCATAAACTCGATGAAAGCGCGCATAATCCCCATTTTTTCCGGAAACTCGCACATAATCATCAACCGAAGAGCCTCCATGCTTAATCGCGCTTTTTAAAACTTTACGCATTTCTTGATAGAGCAGCTTTTGCTCCTGGTTTGATAAACTCTGCGCCGGACGTTGAGGATGAATTCTAGCCCGAAATAAAATTTCTGCTGCATAAATATTCCCAATTCCTGAAACGAACGATTGATCCAGCAGTAAAGGCTTAATTGCAGTTTTCTTTTTTAAAAGCATACCTTTAAAAGTATCGAAAGTCAAATCAAACGGTTCCGGGCCAAGCCGCTGGATAAAATCCAGTTTTTTCCAATCGTTAACTAACCGTAACTCTCCAAATAAGCGCTGATCATTAAAATCTAATATCGTGCCGCCATCCAAAACAAGGGCCACCCGGCTGTTTTTGGATCCTCCGGGAATTACCAGTTGTCCGGTCATCTTTAGGTGAACCGTCAAAAATTTACCATTCGATAATGCTAAGACCAAGAGCTTGCCTTGGCGCAAAATATCCTTAATCTTTAAGCCTTCAAGAGACTTCTTAAAAATTTCCGGTCGAGGCTCCCGGATCACCTTAGGGTTATAGATATTAACCCGAACAATCTTTTTGCCTAAGATCGCCTTTTGTAAATCTCTTTTGATTGTCTCAACTTCCGGTAATTCCGGCATAAGCTTAACCTACTTAATCTTTTTACACTTCATTTTATGGTACTCTTGCAATGATTTAACTCCCAAATCTTTTTTCATCAACATCTCAATACCATTAACCGTAGCTTGCGCTCCGCAAATCGTGGTAGTATAAGGTATATTATAAAGAACGACTTGGGAACGGATTTTAACTTCATCCTGGCGGGGGATTCTACCGGAAGGAGTATTAATCACCATCTGGATCTTCCCATCTTTCATTAAATCTAAAATATTGGGACGCCCTTCGTTAATTTTAGGCAAAACTTTAGCCGGTATGCTATTTTTCTCCAGGACAGCGGCTGTACCGCTAGAGGCATAAATATGAAAACCCAGATTTTTTAGCTTATTGGCGATAAAAACGATGTCTCTCTTGTCCCGGTCATGCACGGAAATAAAAACATTACCGCTTTTGGGAATCGTTTGGCCTGCGGCAAGCTGGCTTTTAATATATGCGCTGGCAAAATCCAGGTCAATTCCCATTACCTCGCCGGTAGATTTCATCTCCGGCCCCAACATGACATCCACTCCGGGAAAACGGTTAAAAGGAAATACGGATTCCTTCACCGCCACGTACGGCGGAATCACTTCTTCAATAAAACCTAAATCTTTAAGCTTTTTGCCCAGCATAACTTTAGTGGCCAGCTTAGCTAAAGGCACCCCGATAACCTTAGAAACCAGGGGTACAGTACGAGAGGCGCGCGGATTAACTTCTAACACATAAACCTGGGTACCCTTGACTGCGTACTGCACATTCATTAAACCAATAATATTTAACTCTTTGGCCATCTGATAAGAAGCTTCTCTTAATTTTTTCAATATATCCGGACTCAACGAATATGTCGGCAGGGACATCGCTGCGTCTCCTGAATGCACCCCTGCCTGTTCGATATGCTCCATAATCCCGCCAATCACAAAAGTTTCGCCATCTCCGATTAAATCCACATCTACCTCGATCGCATCTTCTAAAAATTTATCGATCAGTATTGGATGCTCACCGGAAACCTCAGCGGCTTCCTTAATAAACCTTTCCAACAACTCCTGATCATAAACAATCTCCATTGCTCGGCCGCCTAAAACATATGACGGCCGGACTAATACCGGATAGCCGATATCGAAAGCGACCTTTTGCGCTTCAGCAAAAGTAAAGACCGTACCGCTGTTGGGCTGTAAAAGCCCCAACTTATCAATCATTTGTTTAAAGCGTTTACGGTCTTCAGCAATATCAATACTATCTGAACTGGTGCCTAAAATATTAACTCCTGCCTGTCGCAAAGGTACCGCCAGGTTAATCGGGGTTTGCCCTCCAAATTGCACTACCACACCCAAGGGCTTCTCTAATTCAATAATATTCATAATATCTTCAAAAGTAAGTGGCTCAAAATAAAGCCGATCCGAAGTATCATAATCCGTAGAAACTGTCTCCGGGTTACAGTTAATCATAATGCTATCTACCCCTTCTTCTTTTAACGCATATGCGGCATGACAACAACAGTAATCAAATTCAATACCCTGGCCAATCCGGTTCGGTCCACCGCCTAAAATTATTACCTTTTTATTCTTGCCAGGCTCCACCCTAACTTTAGTCTTTTGTGCCAAATGAGAGGTAAACTTATTAGTATTAATCTTCCGAGATCCGGAATGAATTAATTTCTTTACACGCTTTACCTTGCTTTTTTTTAGTAACTGTTTCACTTTTTTCTCCTTAACATTAAACTAAGACGATTTGGATATTAAAACTACATTGTAGGAGCTAATGTGCTCCACTTTAGCCATATTTATAGATAAATTATGGGTTAAAGTAGTATATTTATATCATAAATTAGCATCTATATGGGAATATGCTCCACTATATCACTTAAACCATATTGGTGCCCCTGACAGGAGTCGAACCTGTACCATTAGCTCCGGAGGCTAATGCGCTATCCATTGCGCTACAGGGGCATT
>Ga0182027_10003556_pt1 | contig 24610 bp, 23 predicted proteins | sample 712E1DmetaG_FD_121300 | JGI IMG/M metagenome (GOLD analysis project Ga0182027, IMG submission 121300) | Permafrost microbial communities from Stordalen Mire, Sweden - 712E1D metaG (Illumina Assembly) | ecosystem: Environmental > Terrestrial > Soil > Wetlands > Permafrost | place: Sweden... | reverse complement strand
GTGCCGGCAGCCTTGTCGCGGACGGCCAGGCCCAGGTAGTCCCACTTGATGGCGACCTTGACTTCGCCACTGATGATGTTCGTGTCGCTGGCCCGGGCCGCAGTCAGGTTGCCCGACTGCTGGAGCTGGTTCATAAAGTCGATGCCGGGCTGGATGTTGGCGACCCCGCCGCCGTTGGCGATGGCCGCCGACCAGACCGCGAAGAACGAGTCGTTGGCCTTGGTCGGGTCGCCGTCGATTCCGACCGCGTTCTTCAGCGACGGATCGAGCAGGTCCTTCCAGTCGTTGATCGGGATCTTTACCGCGTCCGTGTTCACGGCGAAGGCCTGGGCGCCCCAGTAGTTGCAGCACCAATAGCCGTCCGCGTCCTTGGCCGTGTCGGGGATGTCGGCCCAGTGAGAGTTCTTATACGGGGCTGAGAGACCCTGGGTCTTCGCCTGGACGGCGAAGGCGATGCCGACATCGCCCACGTCCGGCTTGCCCGTGTTCTTGATCGAGTCGAGCTCCTGACCGGAGCTGTACTCACCTTCGGTCGCGGTCCCGTCGATCGGGATTCCGTAGTCGCTCTTCCAGAGGTCGAAGATCGCCTGGTAGTTGACCCACTCCGGCGGAATGCCAGTCTGGTAGATCGTGCCTTCGGCCTTGGCGGCGCTGATCAGGTCCGTCGTACCCGGCAGAGCGGCTGCCGTGGCGGCGGCTGCTGGCGGCGTGCCGGTACTGGCCGCGCTGCTGCAGGCGGCCACGATCACGCCGATGGCCGGCAAGCTCAGACCCAGACCGACCAGTCCCTTGAGAAACCGGCGGCGGTCGATCTGACCGGAAGTGAATGCACCACTCAGTTCGTCGATGCGCGCGAGTAGCGGGTCGTACGCCACGAAAATCCTCCTTAGATTCGGTCCGAGCCCACGGATCGGATCGCGTTCCGGAGTCCTCGCTCCAGGACTGCCGTCAGGCGGCTAACAACCGCCAGACATTGGACAACCGCAAACAGCCTCCCCATCTGTCGTTAGACCCGTGTTAACGCGCGGTCAACGTCTGATGCACTCGGTTGAGTCGTCGGCCTTCGGCTGAGATAGAAGCGGCGCGGCCCTCGACCTGCTAGCTTCTCCCTGGCAGCGGCCCCTGCCGTGACTTCACCCGTATTCCGAGGGCATGCTGACGTGTCTCAGGGCACCTTGCTGGGGCTGATCGCGATATTCGCGCTGGCCGTGTCGTTCGACTACATCAACGGCTTCCACGACACTGCCAACGCCATCGCCACGTCCGTCGCCACCAGGGCGCTGAAACCCGAGTACGCGATCCTCATGTCGGCCACCGCCAACTTCGTGGGCGCGCTGGTCTTCGGGACAGCGGTTGCGACGACGATCGGTTCCGGCGTGGTCCAGGACAAGATGATCCTTGGAGATGGGGCCACGGTCCTCGTCGCAGCGCTCCTCGGGGCAATCGCTTGGGACCTGATCACCTGGCGCTTGTCGATCCCGAGCTCCAGCAGCCACGCCCTGATCGGAGGACTGATCGGCGCCGCCTGGGCCGCGGCTGGCTCGGGCGCCGTTCAGTGGAGTCAGTTCGCCGCCAAGGTTCTCGTGCCGCTATTCTCCTCGCCGATCCTAGGCCTCGTCATCGGCTTCGGGTTCATGGTCGTAATCCTGAACTTGTTCGTTCGCGCCGATCCCCGCCACATGAATGACCGCTTCCGGAAGCTGCAGATCTTTTCGGCGGCTTATATGGCCCTCGCCCACGGGTCCAACGACGCCCAGAAGACCATGGGCATCATGACCCTGGCGCTCTTCAGCGCTAATGTGATCCCAGACAAGACCGTGCCGGTCTGGGTCATCCTCATGGCAGCCACGGCGATGTCGCTGGGGACCGCCGCAGGCGGGTGGCGAATCATGAAGACGATGGGCCAGCGCGTAGTGAAGCTGGATCCCGTTCACGGCTTCGCCGCGGAGACGACCGCCGCCTCGATCATCGTCGTCGCTTCACACTTCGGCATGCCGGTCTCGACAACCCACGTGATCTCCACCGCGATCATGGGCGTCGGCACCAGCGACCGCATGAAGGCCGTTCGCTGGGGAATAGCGAGGGGCATCGTCACGGCCTGGATCCTGACGATCCCGTGCTCGGCGGTCATCGCCGGAGCCGTCTACCTGATCCTCCACGGCGTCGGCGTCTGACGCAAAGCCAGTCGGGCCTCAGTCGGCCTCCGGGCGCCTCAGCACGTATCCGACGCCGCGGACGGTCTCCAGATACATTGGATTGGCGGGGTCGGCCTCTATCTGGGCCCGAAGCCAGTGGACGTGGACATCCACCGTTCGCGTCTCGCCTGCATAGTCGTAGCCCCAGACGTGCTCGAGGAGCTGGTCGCGGGTGAAGACGTGGCCGGTATTCCGAAGCAGGAAGAGCAGCAGATCGAAAGCCTTCGGCTTGACCGGCAGGACTTCGGAACCGCGCAGGAGCCGCCGCCCGGCCGGGTCGACGCGCACCTGACCGATATCGACCACTTCGGGATCGGCCGCCTGAGCCTGCGTCTCGGAGCGGCGAAGCAGAGCATGGATCCGGGCGAGCAGCTCACGGAAGCTGAACGGCTTCGTGACGTAGTCGTCGGCGCCCAGCTCCAACCCGACGACCTTGTCGACCTCCGCGCTCTTGGCGGTCAGCATCAGGATCGGCACACCGGACTCGGCCCGGATGACCCGGCACACCTCGATCCCCGATATCTCCGGCAGCATCAGGTCGAGCAGGATCAGGTCGGGGTGATGACGCCGAAATGCTGCAACTGCCTCGCGGCCGTCGGCGGCCTGGACGACAGCGAAGCCTTCGTGCTCCAAGCTCTCGGCCAGTGTCTCGCGCAGCGTCGGCTCGTCGTCGACGACGAGGATCGTGCGAGCCATCCCGTGATCTCCCTCCTACGCGGTGCCGGCCGCTCGAGCTTCGAGCTTCTCGATCGCCCGATCAAGGCGGGCCAGGGTCCGCTCGTAGCCGAGCGCGACCATCGTGTCGAAGAGCGGCGGTGTGGCTGTCCGGCCGGTGACGGCGACGCGGATGGCCATGAACAGGTCGCCGGCCTTCCAACCGCGATCCTCGACGAGACGGCGCAGCGGCGGTTCGATCTCGTCAGCCTCCCACGCGATCCGACCGACCTCGGCGAGGGTCCCGCGGGCGGCGGTCAGTCCGGCCGCGGTGGCAGATGCGTCCCAGCGCTTCGGCACCATCGCCGCGAGGTCGGGGTCCAGGTCGTTCACGAAGAGGAAGCCGATCAGGTCGCCAACGGCCGCCAGGGTGTGCAGCCGCTCCTGGACGACCGGTAGGAGCGCTGCCAGTTCATCGTCGGCGGGCAGCCAATCAATCCGGCCAGAATCCAGCTCCACCTGAAGGAACGGTCTCAGCCGGTCGATCAGCTCGGCGGGCGGCAGGCGGCGGATCCACTGCCCGTTCAGCCACTCGAGGCGCTCCCGGTCAAAGACCGCGCCGGCCTTGTTGACTGACGAGAGGTCGAAACGATCGATCAGCTCGGATAGCGACAAAACCTCCTCTTCGGTGCCGGTCGACCAGCCGAGCAGCGCCAGGTAGTTGACGAAGGCTTCCTGGATGAAACCCTCGACCCGGTAGTCGGCCACGGCCGTCTGGCTCTTGCGCTTGCTCATCTTGGTCCGGTCTGCGTTGAGGATGAGCGGCAGGTGGCCGAACCTGGGAATGGGCGAGTCGAGCGCCTCGAAGAGCAGGATGTGCTTCGGCGTGTTGGAGAGATGGTCTTCGCCTCGAATGACGTGGCTGATCGCCATCGCGGCGTCGTCGACGGCCACGGTGAAGTGGTACAGCGGCGTCCCGTCGGAGCGCACGATGACCAGGTCGCCGCCGAGGGCGCCCGTGTCGATCTCCACCCGACCTCGAATGAGGTCGTCGAAACCGATCTTGCGGTCGGGCGGGATGCGGAAGCGCACGACCGGCTGGCGGCCCTCGGCCTCGAAGGCAGCCTGCTGCGCCGACGTCAGGTGGGCGCAACGGCCGCTGTACCGCGGCGCTCGACGGCCCGCCTCCTGGCGCTTTCGCTCCGCCTCGAGCTCTTGCGGAGTGCAGTAGCAGTAGTAGGCGCGGTCCGCGGCCAGCAGCTGCGTCGCGGCCTCCGTGTAGCGCTCCAGGCGCTGCATCTGCCGATAGGGTCCGTAGGAGCCGCGCTCGGGCTCGTCACCGATGCCGGGTCCCTCGTCCCACCTGATCCCCAGCCAGTGAAGGCCGCCGATGATGTCGAGCTCGTACGCCTCGGTCGAGCGAGCCTGGTCGGTGTCCTCCAGGCGAAAGATGAACGTGCCACCCGCGTGGCGGGCGAACAGGAAGTTGAACAGAGCGGTGCGCGCGGTCCCCAGGTGCAGCTGCCCCGTCGGGCTCGGCGCGATGCGAACGCGGATGTCGCTCATATCCGTAGTGTACGGGGAGCGAACCGGATTCCCCGCGGCTACAGCAGCTCGCCTACCGGGGCCAGCTCGAAGGTCGCGAGCGCCTCGCCGACCGGCTCGCCGCGCGGGTCGAGGGCAACCGGCCGATGGTAGCGACCCAGGGCCCGCAGACCTGCAGAGTCGAGCGCGCCGACCTGCCGGAGTGTCTCCACGGACGCGGCCGAGGCGGCGCGATCAAAGCCGCCGCCATCCTCGATCTTGACGGCGACACCGGAGGCAGTGAGCCGACCATTGCCCGCGAGCACCGAGAAGCCACGCAGGCCTTCCGCCCCACCCTTGGCCAGGACGCGACCCGGCGCCGCCTTCATGACCGAGGTATCGAGCCTGTTCCGACTTCCGGCCACCATGTCCGGGTTGGCCAGCATGGCGTCACGGATCCGGGTCAGCGCCCCGGCCAGGCTCGAGCGAGTGTCGACTGCAGGAATGGCCTGAGGGTCGGCGAGCATCGCAAAAGCCCGCGCCACTTCGTGCAGCGGAAAGGCGTAGGTCGGAACGCCGCAGGCATCCGTGGACGGGACGAGCATCTCCGGCGTGGTGGAGAAGGCCCGAGCCACGGTAGTCCGGTAGAGCTGCTGGACCGGGTGGTCGAGCCGCCAGTACCCCTCGAGTGGCCACGCGTTCATCCGACACAGCAACAGGATCGAGGCGTGCTGGCCCGAGCACATGTGCCGGATTGGACCGGGTTTCTCGCCGTCGCGAGCGAGACGGGCTGCGGTAAGGGCATCGAGCGGCGCGCCCTCCGAGCCGCATCCCAGGAAATGCTGCGACACGCCTGATCGACGAAAGACAGCCTGGAGCGTTCGAACATGAAGATCCTCGCCGGAATGTGAGCCTGCCATCACGGCCAGCTCGGCATCCGACAGGTCGAACTCCTTCACGCCACCGGCCTCGACAAGTGCGACGAGGCCGAACGGCTTGACGGCCGAGCGCAGGTTCACGACGGTGTTCGGGTCGCCGAGAACGCGGCGGACCGAGCCGTCAATGCCGACCTCCACCACCGAGCCCCTGTGACGGCTCTCGACCACGCCGCCCCGCATCTGGCGGACCAGCACGGGTGGCGTCCTGGCCGGCTCGGGCGAGCGAGCCGGGGGTCTCGGCGCGCGAACGTTCTTGACGCCGGCCGAGCGGCCCGGCATCGACGTCGGCCTGACCGCTGGGGCGGCCGGCTCGAGGACTTTCGACGCCGCCGGCTTGAACGTCGGCGGGAATCGGCCGGGAGCGCCGGCGACGTCGGATCCGGAGCGCGATGGCGGCATCATCCCTCCAGTACCCGCCCCGGGAGGGCGGCGGCGTGGTTCGCTGGCCGGTTGGGCGAGCTGTTCGAGCATACTCCGGCAGGCGTCCGGCGGGTGCGGCGGGAAGGTCTGGGGTCGGCCCAAAGACGTCCGCGCGGGCGATCCCCGCCCTCCGGGCCGGTTGCCAGAGTGGTTCGAGTGGACCGGATGCGGGCGACTTCGGCTAGGGCGCGGCCGAGTCCGCGGCGGTCGCGTCAGAGTTGGACGTCTCGTCCGCAAGGCGGTCGGCCGCAGCCTCAGCAGCGTTCTCGGCCCGTGCCGATCGGCGAGCGGCCCGGCCTGCGGCCGAGGCAGCCCGTACGCGCCGGATCGCCCCCACGGCCGGCGGCCCAAAGAGCGCCACGACTGCGACCAGCAACAGGACCACCTGTTCGGCCACCAACGGTCCGACCACGCGAGCATCGCGCCAGGTGAACGCGGCAGCGAACCGAACCACGGCCCATAAGCCGAGCACGGTCAGAAAGCGACGACCGCCGGCCAGAAAGGCCCACTGCCTCTTCGACGCAGGGCCGGGCCCGGCTGGAGACCGCCACGGTCGGTCCATGAGCCGCAGCAAGAATGGCAGGACGAGCACCAGGACCGCCAGCGCCAGATCCAGCCCACCCTCGATGGCCTGAGACGGCACCGCAGGAAAGCCTGGGTTGGCGCTGCCCCACGGTCCCGGCCCAACGTAGCTCGTGGCCCAGGATGCCGCGGAGTAGCTGCCCTGCCCCGTCCCACCGAGGACCATCGCCAGCTTGCCCAGGCCGAGCCCGAGCAGGGCCGGGATGGCGGCCACGCCCAGCCACCGGCCGATCGGCGCGCCGAGCAATCGGGCGACGGTGATGGCCGTCAGCGTTCCCAGGACCACCGCCAGGGTGAGGCTGAATCCGCCCTGCCCCGGGTCTGTAATGGCCCTCGGGTTGGCCGAGTAGTAGTCGAAGTGAACGAGGGCGTATCCCAGTCGCCCGCCGATGACGGCTCCGGGCACGGCGCCGAAGGCGATCAGGATCAGGTCGTCCCGACGCAACTTCGGCTCGATCGCGCCGGCGACCCCGTTGGCTGTGGCGACGAGGTTAGTCCGGCCGGCGCTCAGCGCCGCGAACACCAGGACGAGCAAGATCGCCCCGGCCAAGCCCAACGTCTCCAGGCGCAGGGATAGTCCGAAGAGGGACGTCGATGGGTCGAAGTCGAGACTGACGACGGCAAGCACTATCCGAGTTTACCGGGGCGAGCCCGCCAGAGTGCGTGGAGCCGGTAGTGTCGGCCGGCCGACAGTCCTCCTGTCGGCCGGCCGATCGGTCGCGCTGCAGAGGCGTGGCTTGATTAGGGCATCGGAGCAGGTTTGGAGGCAACTCCAAGCGTCCCCGCGCCAGCTGGGGGGACACCGCCCGATGCACGGCGGAAGCCGCCACCGAGGGGGATCGGGCGGGCGGAAACAACGCGCTGGCCCCGCACCCCTGGGGGGACGGGGTCAGCGCTGAACGACAACCGGCCCAGGAGAGCCCCGGCAGGACGGGACCGCCGGGGCTCTCCCATTACCGAAGCGCGGGCCCGCCGGCGGTTCAGGCGATGCGCGAAGAGCGGTCCCGGCCGTTCAGGCGGAGGCCTTATCCATCGTCTCGACCAGGCCCCGGACCGACCCGGCCGAGGCTTCGAGGGCGGCCTGCTCGTCCGGAGTCAGGGCGACCTCGATGATCCTTTCGACACCCGCAGCGCCAAGAACGATCGGCACGCCGACCACCAGCCCGTCGATCTTGTACTCGCCCCGCAGCAACACGGCGCAGGGCAGGACCCGCTTCCGGTCGTTGAGGATCGAGTCAACCATGTGGAGCACGGAAGACGCGGGCGCGTAGAAGGCGCTTCCCGACTTGAGCAGCGCGACTACCTCGGCCCCGCCGTTCCGCGTGCGGTCGGGCCTCTATCCGCTCGGCCTTCATGAGCTCCGGCAGAGGGATCCCTGCAACCGTCGACAGGCGCGGCAGCGGGACCATCGTGTCGCCGTGGCCGCCCAGGACGAAGGCCGAAACGTCGGACGCGGAGACTCCGAGGTCCTGGGCAATGAAGGACCGGAAGCGGGTGCTGTCGAGGACACCGGCCATTCCGATGACGCGCTCCCGAGGGAACCCGCTTGCCTCGATGGCCACGTGAACCATGGCGTCGAGTGGGTTCGTGACGATGACCAGGATGGCATCCGGTGAATATCGCGCAGCGTTGCCAACGACCGTACGTACGATGCTGGCGTTCTTCAGAAGCAGGTCATCGCGGGTCATGCCCGGCTGACGGGCCAGGCCGGCAGTCACGACGACTACGTCCGACTCGGTTGTGTCGGCATAGTCGTTGGTGCCGTAGATCATCTGGTCGTGGTGCTGGAGCGGAGCCGCCTCCACGAGATCGAGCGCCTTGCCCTGGGGCAGTCCCTCGACGACGTCGATCAGGTACACGTCCGCGACGCCAGCCTCGGCGATCCGCTGGGCGGCCGTCGCCCCAACGTTGCCGGCTCCGATGACCGTTACTTTGCGCCGACAGACCGGCATGACAGACCTCCATCGGGACGCCGCCGGATGGTCGCCGGCGGTGAATGGCCTAGTGGACGCCGATCAGGATCGAACCGGCGCAAACGGGATCGTACGCCGGATCCGTTCGCGACGAGCGGCTCGTTGGGCGCGGCTCTGCTACGTGCAGGACGGGTGGCCGCGCGTGTTTCACAGCCGGTACCCGGCGGGCCGGACGGCGGATCATGGCCTGGCGACGCGGCGCCGAAGTTGCGAGAGATGCTCCGCCAGCTGCGGCGGCAGCTTCGACCCGAACCTGGCGTAGTGGTCCTCGATCGCCGCCGCCTCACCGGCCCAGGCTGCCGCATCGAACGCAAGAAGGGCGGCCAGATCCGCTTCGGCGATGTTCGACCCCGTCGTGTCGATCGCTCCGGGGGCCGGCAGGAACCCGATCGGCGTCTCGACGGCATCGTCCTCGCCGGAGCACCGGCCGAAGATCCACTCGATGACGCGGCTGTTCTCGCCGAAACCGGGCCACATGAACCGTCCCCCGGCGTCCTTGCGGAACCAGTTCACCAGGTAGATCCGCGGCAGGACCGCGCCGGACCTCCGGCCGATCTCCAGCCAGTGGCTCCAGTAGTCGGCCATGTTGTAGCCGCAGAAGGGCAGCATCGCGAAAGGGTCGAACCGCAGCTTACCGATGGTCCCGACGGCGGCTGCAGTCATCTCGGAGCTCATGATCGAGCCCAGGAAGACGCCGTGGCCCCAGTCGAACCCCTCGCGGACCAGCGGCACGGTCGACGCACGACGGCCGCCGAACATGATCGCATCGATCGGGACACCGGCCGGATCTTCCCAGTTCGAGGCAATGGCCGGATCCTGAGCGGCAGGCGCGGTGAAGCGGGCGTTGGCATGGGCCGCGGGCGTCTCCGCGCCCGGCGCCCAGTCGCGGCCGGTCCAGTCGATGAGATGCTGAGGAGGCGTCCCCGTCAGGCCCTCCCACCACACGTCTCCGTTGTCGGTCAGGGCGCAGTTCGTGTAGATGCAGTTCGCGTACAGCGTCCGGATGGCGTTGGCGTTGGTGGCCATGCCCGTGCCGGGGGCCACACCGAAGAAGCCCGCTTCGGGATTGATGGCGTAGAGGCGGCCGTCCGTCCCGAACTTCATCCAGCAGATGTCGTCGCCGATCGTTTCGACCTTCCAGCCTGGGAGCGTCGGCTCGAGCATCGCCAGGTTGGTCTTGCCGCATGCCGACGGGAATGCCCCGGCCATGTGCTTGACCCGGCCGTCGGGTGCGGTGACCTTGATGATCAGCATGTGCTCGGCCAGCCAGCCCTCGTCCCGGGCGATAACCGAGGCTATGCGAAGGGCGTAGCACTTCTTGCCGAGCAGGGCGTTCCCGCCATAGCCCGACCCGTAGGACCAGATCTCCCTCGTTTCCGGGTAGTGCACTATGTACTTGGTATCCGGATCGCATGGCCAGGCGACGTCCTTCTGGCCGGGTGATAGGGGCCTGCCCACGGAGTGGATGGCTGGCACGAACTGACCTGCCCTGACGATCTCGGCCAGAGCGGGCCCGCCCATCCTGGTCATGATCCTCATGTTGACGACGACGTAGGGCGAGTCGGTGATCTCGATCCCCAGGCGTCCGATCGGTGAACCGACCGGACCCATCGAGAACGGAATGACGTACATCGTGCGGCCGCGCATGGAACCCTTGAAGAGCGCGGTCAGCGTCGCGCGCATGTCCCTGGGGTCGCGCCAGTTATTGGTTGGCCCGGCGTCCTCCTCCCTCTCGCAGCAGATGAACGTCCGGTCTTCGACGCGGGCCACGTCGGATGGATCCGACCGGGCAAGGAAGCTGTTCGGCCGGAGGTCGGGGTTGAGGCGAATGAACGTTCCGGCGTCCACGAGAAGCTGGCAAAGACGGCTGTTCTCATCGGCCGAGCCGTCGCACCAACGAACGGCGTCGGGCGTCGTGAGAGCCGCAACCTCATTCACCCATCGAACGACTGGATGCCCCGCGGAAAGACCCTGCGGCAGCCCTTCGACCCTGGCTCCGGTCGTGGTCAACGTCGTCTCCTCGCTGTCTCCCGGGGGATTGCCCGTGCCACGAAGCGCAAGCCACTCAAGGCTCAGGGCAGCGGGACGGGCGGGACGGTGTTTCTGTCCAGAGTTGCGTCGGTATTCGGGGACGGGAGGAATTGTACGAAGCCGGGCTGCGGTCGTGCAAACGGTCGAACCCCGTCAGCGCCGGCCCGGCTCGACCTGATCGGACTTCCCCGATAACTCACAGATAAGCGGCCGGTTATCGCCCTCCACTACCGTTCGCATCGGAGGAGGTTCAATGCAATGGACTCATCTGACGCGGCACGGTCGGCCGTTTCGCCCTGGACTCGCAGCCTGGACGACCGCGGGTTAGCCCAGTTCCACGAACTGGTGATGGCACGCGCGTCGCTTCGACGACCCGTCGATCCCGTCCTGCCCACCAGGGAGAGTCCGGGCCCAGGTGGAGACGAGCGACCTCTGCGGGGCGGACTGGGCCCGCGATGCCGGCCCGGGAAACGCTGGCAGCCCAGCGGCTCGCCGGACGGCCTTCACTCGGGATGAGGGCTAGACTCTCGGAGCGGGTCGACTGGTTCGGAGGGTTCCGGCGGGGCGTCGTCCGGGCCGGAAGCGGTGTCGCCCGGGCCGGGCGCAGCCTCGGCGGTGGCCGGCGAGTCGGGCCCAGCTTCCGGCCGCGCGAGCGACGGTCCGGACGCTTCACGGGCGTCGCTCTCCGGGTGGCTTCGCACCCACCGGTGGCGAACAACGATCGCGACGAGCGCTACCAGAGCGGCGCCCAAGCCCACGATCTGGGCCGTCGCGAGACCGAAGAAAGTCCAGTTCCAACCGCTGCGGAGAGTCTCGAGAATGCTCCGCTCCACTCCATACCAGACGAAGTAGAGCAAACCCACGTCGCCGGCGATGAGGATGCGGCCGCGGGCCGTGAACCGGCGCCAGAGAAAGATCATCACGAAGACGCCGACCAGGCTCAGCATCGACTCGTAGAAGAAGAGCGGGATGAAGTGGGCGTCAACAGGAGTCGTTCCGCCGTGCGCCGGGCAGGCGTATTCGGCGACACGATACTGGCACTGGATGGCGATGCCCCAGGGCAGGGTGGTGGGCGGCCCGTAGAGCTCCTGGTTCATGAAATTGCCCCATCGGCCGACGGCCTGGGCGATGAGGATGCAGGGCGCGATGATGTCGCCCCATCGCCAGAACGAGAGGTGGTAGTGGCGGGTCAGCCAGATGACCGCGAGCGTTCCGGTGAACAGACCGCCGTAGATGCCGAGGCCGCTGTAGGGCGGGAGGACGATCTGGGCCAGGTGGTCTTTGTAATAAGCCCATTGATCGATGACGTTGTACGCCCGCCCGCCGATGAGCGCGGACACGGCGATCACGATGAGGCTGTCGACGATCATGTCGGTGCGCTCGCCGCGTTGGCGAGCCAGACGGAGGGCCAGCCAGGTGCCGGCCGCGATCGCGGCCACGTAGCCGATGCCGTACCACCGGATCTCGAGAGGACCGATCGCAAGCGCAATCGGGTTGGGCGTGAAGTCGATCATGGTCGGCACAGTGTACCGGCCCACACGGTCCGGCTCGTGGCTATGCCGCGGTCCCTATACTGGCGAGGACGATGCGCCGCGGCCAGCGCCGCGGAACAGGATCCGCGCCGCGCATCGAGGCATTCATCGACGACTGCCGCCCCAGGGAAGGGCCAGAAATGCCGTTCTACTTCTTCTTCGGTCTTCTGGGTCTGGTGATCGGCGGCCTCGTGACCTGGTTCTTCCTGGCCGACCACCCGTTCGAATCCTTGGAGACCCCGGGCGGCCCCGTCGATGCGGTCGAGGCGTCCGTGCTGGCGAAGGAGATGGCGGCCGACGGCAAGGTCATTGACGAGGCCACAATCGTCAGGCTGCTCGACTTGCACGGCGCCTACGTGGACGGCAAGATCCGAGAGGCCCAGGCGGCGGCAGAGGCCGCGAGGCTCGAGGCCGAACGGGCGCAGATCACCCGGGAGTCGACGGAGAAGGACCCAGGTTGAGCCGTAGCCGGCCACCCCGACCGGCGCGCCGGCGGTTCAGACAGCGGTGCCGACGTGCAGTGCCACGGCTCCGAGGGCGAGCCGCCTGAAGGAAACGTTCTGCAGGCCGACGCGCCTCATCGTGGCTGCTAGCTCCTCCGCATCCGGGAACCCAGCCAGCGAGTGCGGCAGGTACGAATAGGCTGCGCGGCGCCGAAAAGCCGCCCCGACAACCGGCGCCATGACACGGAAGAGGCTCGTGTACACGCGGGCCAGGGACTTCGGTCTCGGCACGGACAACTCGAGGCAGACCACCCGCCCGCCGCTCCGGACGGCTCGAGCCATCTCGCGGAAGCCGTCCTCGAAGCTCGACAGGTTGCGCAACCCAAAGGCAATCGTGGCGGCGTCGAACGACCCGTCCTCCACCGGGAGGGCCAGCGCGTCGCCCAGCCGGAACTCCACGCCGTGCAACTCCCCGAACGCCGCCTGGGCGCGGTCGAGCATAGCCGGTGAGAGGTCCACTCCGACCACGTGCCCTGCCGGCCCGACGGCGCCAGCGAGTGCAGCGCTCAGCTTGCCGGTGCCGCAGGCCACATCGACGGCTGCGCAGCCCGGCTTCAGTGCAGCCGCCCGCACGGCGGCACGGCGCCAGCGACCGTCGAGACCGACGGTCATCAACGTGTTCATCCGGTCGTAAACCGGCGCAATGGAGTCGAACATGGTCCTGACCAGGGGCTCCGGGACGGTGTTCCCCCGTCGGCCCTTCGCCTCGACGGCAGGTTGGGCGCCCACCGCCCCTCCGGTCGGTTCGCGGACGCCCGTCACGAGCCGGAGGAGTTCGCCAGTGGCTCCGGCTCGCGCGCCGGACGGAGCGGTCGCCGCTCGAACGCGCTCGAGAACACCACCTGGGTCTCGGTCGTGAAGACGTGGGGTACCTGCTGGATGGCATGCAGGACGCGCTCGAGGTGCCGGGTGTCGGTCGCCCGCACCTTGAGCAGGTAGTCGGCCTCGCCCGCGAGGTGGTGGCACTCCTCGATCTCGTCGATGGCGACAAAGTCGCCGGTCATGTCGGTGGCGATAGTGCCCGGAACCTGCTTGATGAAGATGAAAGCCAGCACTCCGTACCCGAGCAGCGTAGGGTCGACCAGAGCCGAGTAGCCGTGGATGACACCCCTCGCTTCGAGCTTCTTCACCCGCTCGTGGGCGGAAGGGCCGCTCATGCCTACCGCCTGCCCGACCTCCGCATAGGACTCGCGCCCATCTCGCTGCAGGAGCTCGAGAATTCGAGCGTCCGTCTCGTCCATCCGTTCGAAAGCGCCCATTTGTCGTGCGTCCTCGGGCCGTTCCGGAAAGGCGTCCCTGCGCGCCTTACGTTCAGCCTATCCGATCCCCGCGGAATCGACATCGGCTTGGCGATCGGCCTGCCGCAGGCTACGTGGCTGTGAGGCTCGCGCGGCCTTCCGGCCTCATTCCGGCCCAACGATTTGGGCGCCTGCACCGCCGGGGTCGGCTGCTGCTCCGCCTGCCTCGGCTGATGCGCCGCCCGGTTGGGCGCCTTCAGCGCCTGTCTCGGCTGATGCGCCCTCGTTCCCGGACCGCGCCGCCGGCCGGCGATGCTTTCCGGGACCGGGCATGCTGGCTTGACCCCGCTCGAGGCTGACCCTGTCCGAGACGGGAGGCAGGTCGGGGGCCGCCTCACGCCACGCTGCGTCGGCCGCCTCGTCGCGAGCCCCGGTCCCCGTGGCCACAACCACGAAGATGGCAAGGCCGACGCCGAACCCCACGAGCAGGGCAACCTCGCGCGTGCCGTGCAGCCAGAGGCCGATGTAGAGACTGAGCGGGACTCCGATGACGGCCGCGGCGATCAAGCCCCGTAGTCGCTGCAACTTCGATCCTTCCAGTGTTGGCGGCCGCGCCGGAAGAAGGCGCTGCACTTGAACATCGCGATCGGCGAGGAAGCCGGACCTGCGCTCGCCGGCCCTGAGCCCAGGGGAGATTGCTCGGGCGCACGAGCGCCCAACAACGCCATCGTAACGCTACACTCCGGCCGCGCGCATCGATCGGCACCCGATTGACTCTCGGCCCGCGCGTCGAGTCCTGGGGAGTTACCTGACCGTTGGTGTCGCCGACCTGGTCTCGCTTCGGCGATACTCGCCGGAGCCGAGCAGCTCGGGCCTGGGGCGGCTCCTCCCGCGCTGTGCCTCGACGCCCAACGTTCGCCGGCCTCGCCTGCCATGGCAGCAGCGCAGAAGCGTGGGCACGGAGGCGATCGGACGTGGGAAGCAGTCTTGCCGACCTTGAGAGGGCGACGATGGCACCCCTGCCATCGTCGTCGGCGACGGCAGCCACGTGGTCGTCGCTCTCGACGATCGGGAGGTCGTGCTGCAGTTCCTCGCCGCCACGGAGTGCGACAGACGCTCCCGCTACCGGTTGACCTCGAGCGGGCCCGCTGGCACCTCGATCAGGACTCGTCCGCCCTCGACCGTCACCGGGTATATCGCTAGCGGGAGCTCGGCTGGCGGATCGATGACCTCGCCGTCAGTCAGCGAGAAACGCGAAAAGTGGAGCGTGCACATGATCGAGTCGCCGGTCAGCACGCCGCGATCGAGCTCGAAGTACTCGTGCGAACAGATGCCCTGAGCAGCATGGAACGTGCCGTCTATGTTCGTGACCAGAACGACCTCGTCTTCAACCTCACAGAGCTTCATCGTGCCCGCCGGAACGTCCGCTGCTGCGCACAGGTCGACACGACGCAGGCGGCCTGCCGGCCCCGTCATCTGGCGCTAAGCGACGGCCACGGACGCAGCCGCCGGTCCGCCTGCGGCTCGAGCGTCCCACTTGTCCTCGAGCAGCTCTCGCAGTCGATCCTGGGCCGACTCGAGCGGGACCCTGGCGACGACCGGCTCCAGGTAGCCGAGGACGATGGCCCGGCGGGCTTCATCCGGCTCGAGTCCCCGGCTCTCCAGGTAGAAGAGCTGCGTCTCGTCTATCGGGCCGACCGAGCTTGCGTGGGCAACGCGGCGACAGTCGGGCTGATCGATCTCCAGGCTGGGGATCGCCACGGACCGCGCCTGCTTCGAGAGCAGCATCGCGAATTCGCCGAGGAAGCTGTCCGTGCCGCGCGCCGACCTGTCGATGGTGGCCAGGCCCTTCATGTAGGCACGCGAGCGGTCGGCCAGGGCCCCCTTCGAGAGCAGGTTGCCGGTCGTGTCGCGGCCGATGTGGCGCGTGTACGAGGTGAGGTCGAACAGCTGGTCGGACGAGCCGAAGACGATCTCCGCCTGCTCGACCGTCGAGCCGTCGCCCTCGAGCCGGTTGTCGATTCGACTGCGGACCACGCGACAGCCCAGCTGCGCCAGCGCCCAGCGAACGGTCGAACCGCGCCCGAGCACGGCCGAACGGTGCTGGAACGCAACCTGACGGAGCGAGAAGTCCTGTAGCCCGGCGAAGGAGAGAGTCGAACCGGCACCGACGACGGCCTCGGTGGTTCCGGCGAAGAAGGCCTGGGACGGCGAGTCGCCATCCCTTTCGGCCCCGCCGGACGAAACCTGCTCCTCGACGACGGAGACTTCGGCGTCCTCGCCTACGGAGATGATCGTCCTGGCGAGCAGCGCCGTGGACGGGGCCCCGACCGCCCACCGCAGGACGATCGGCCGCTCCAGGCGAACGCCGTTGGGGACGTGGAGCAGCAGCCCGCCAGACCACAGGGCACGCGTCATCTGGGCGAGCTTGTCGTTCTCGGGCAGGGCACAGCCACCGTCCAACAGCCGCCGGAGCAGGTCCGAGTCGCGGGCGCGCAGGTCGGCGAGGGTTTCCAGGATGACCCCGGCCGCGCGGGCCTCGGGTGAGAGGACGAGCGCGGCCACTCGGTTCTCCACGATCTCCGCGTAGCCGGCCGATCCATCGGGGAGCAGCTCCGCGTCGCCCACTCCGGGTCCGACAGTCGCCGGCTCGGTGTACGGCCGGACAGCGGAGAGCCGCACGTTCCGCAGGTCGATGTACGTGGTGTAGAGCGCGTTCGTCTCGATCGGCAGGGCCTCGAAGGCGCGCAAGCCGGCCAGCCGGTCGGCGACGAGCCAGTCCGGATCGCCACCGGCAGCCACGCTGCGGAGAGTGGCCTCATCCACGAAGCTCAGGGTCAGGTCCGACGGCGCCACACGCGAAACGGTGGCAGCCGGAGCGACAGACCCGGCGGTGCGGGACGCTGCGGACCCCTCTGCAGCGGTCATCCGAGCGAACCCTCCATCTCAAGCTTCACCAGCCGGTTGAACTCGATCGCGTACTCCATCGGGAGTTCTTTCGTGAAGACCTCGAGAAAGCCCTGGACGACCAGGTTGGTGGCTTCGTTCTCGGTCAGGCCGCGGCTCATCAGGTAGAAGACCTGGTCCTGGCTGATCTTGCCGACGGTGGCCTCGTGGGTCATCGTGGTGTCGTCTTCCTGGATGTCGATATACGGGTATGTGTCCGAGCGGCTCCCCTCGTCGAGGAGCAGCGCGTCGCAACGGACGCTGGCCACGACCCCGGTCGCCCCCGGCACGACCTTGAGCTGGCCGCGGTAGGTGGTCCGGCCGCCGTCCTTCGAGATCGACTTGCTGATGATTCGACTGCGCGTGTTCGGGGCGAGGTGGATCGCCTTGGCCCCAGTGTCCTGGTGCTGACCCTTGCCGGCCACCGCAACCGAGATGACCTCCGCCGTGGCGCCCTCGCCCCGCAGGAAGATGCTCGGGTACTTCATCGTCAAGCGAGACCCCGTATTCGCGTCTATCCACTCGACCGTGGAATGCGCATGAGCGTGGGCTCGTTTGGTGACGAGGTTGTAGACGTCGTTGGACCAGTTCTGGATGGTGGTGTAGCGGACCTTCGAGCCCGGCAGGGCGATCACCTCGACCACGGCGGCGTGGAGCGCGTCGGTGGTGTAGATCGGCGCAGTGCAGCCCTCGATGTAGTGAACTTTGGCGCCTTCGTCCACGATGATCAGGGTTCGCTCGAACTGACCGGTGTTCTCGGCGTTGATCCGGAAGTAGGCCTGCAACGGCAGCGGGACCTCGACCCCTTTGGGCACGTACACGAACGAACCGCCCGACCACACCGCGCTGTTCAGGGCAGCGAACTTGTTGTCCTCAGGCGGAACGACCGTGGCGAAATACTTCTTGAAGAGCTCCGGGTGCTCCTTGAGACCCTGGTCGGTGCCCATGAAGACGACACCGATCTTGGAGAGCTCCTCCCGGACACTGTGATAGACGACTTCGGAGTCGTACTGCGCCCCGACGCCGGCCAGGAACTTTCGCTCGGCCTCCGGAATGCCGAGGCGTTCGAAGGTCTTCTTGATCTTGTCCGGGACGTCGTCCCAGGATTTCTCCTCGCCCTCGGACGGCTTGCGGTAGTAGACGATCTTTTCGAGGTCGATCTGGTTGAGATCACCGCCCCACTGAGGCATAGGACGGGAAAGGTAGTGGGCGTAGGCGCGGAGGCGGAAGTCGAGCATCCACTGGGGCTCGTCCTTGAAACGGCTGATGGCCTCGACCGTCCCCCGCGTCAAACCATGGCCGGTCTCTTCGAGGTAGTCGACCTCGTCGTGAAAGCCGAACTTGTACTCGCTGGAAACGATCTCCGGGCTGGTCGCCATCGGGCTCCTAGTACGGGTCGGCGGTCCGAGCGGAGGGGGACGCCGGACCGCCGCCGTGGATTGTTCTAATTCCGACTGCCATTATCGGGATTACTGCCGGCGGCGTCAAACGATGGTCCTTGTGCCAGGTGCCCGGCCAACGGCTGCGTGCTATTCTGCCGCCGTCCGGCGGTTGGACACCACCTGATCTTCTTCCATGGTATGCCCGACCCTCGAATCCCGGACACGCCAGGGTTCCGTCGTCACTACCCGGGCTCCCGGTTCGGGGAGCGCACAGGGTCCGTTTCACATGTCGCGGCGGCGCCGCCTGCCAGTCAGGCCTTGCACTGCGGTCCGAAGCCCCGGTAAGTCCGGCCGCGCGATACCAGAGGAGCTAATTGAAGCGACTCTCGCCCGCAGCAGCGCTGGCGCTTGCGGCAGCATTCGTCATCTTGTTCGATGCCGTCGTCGTCATGGCGCCGCATACACTGGCAGAGCCAGATCCGACGCCGAGGTCGTCGCCGAGCGCCATTCCAGCCTCGGCGACCTCCGCACTGGCCGCCGCCGTGTTCACCTTCACCCTGCCGATCGAGACGCCTCCGCCACCGTGGGCGAGCATGTTGGATCAGTTCGCGACCCCTACCCTCGAGCCGACGCCCAAGCCAACGGCCAAACCGACGCCCAAACCGACGATGAGGGACACGGTCTGGAACGCGCGGACATACGTCAAGAACCGGGTCGGCGCCAAAGGCTACAACTGCATCAACGCGATCTGGACGGCGGAGTCGAAGTGGAATCCGCGCGCCGGCGACCCCAACGGGGCGTACGGCATCCCCCAGGCACTCCCAGGGTCGAGGATGGCCGCCTTCGGATCGAACTGGCGATACAGCCCGTTGACACAGGTCAAGTGGGGCCTCTGGTACATCAACAGCCGGTACGGATCGGCCTGTGCCGCATACACCTTCTGGGCGGCTCACGCCTGGTACTGATCGGCCCCATGCTCAGCAGCAGTCCCGCGGGAGCGTCGACTTGATGAGGGCCGCGGACGAGCCGCGCTGGGAACCATCCACGCTCCGCGAGACCGAAGGCCGCGGGGCCGATAACAGAGGCAGCTGAAGATGGAACTGTGGCCGGGCCAACCTTTCCCGCTGGGGGCCACCCCGGGGGACGGAGGCACCAACTTCGCAGTCGCGTCGAGCGTCGCAGACGCAGTCCATCTGTGCCTCTTCGATGACGAGGGAGTCGAGACACGGATCCCGCTGCTGGAGCAGGATGCGGGCATCTGGCATGGCTTCGCGCCCGGTGTCGGGCCGGGCCAGCGCTACGGCTACCGCGTGTCGGGTCCGTACCAGCCCGCCCGGGGTCTCCGCTGCAACCCGAACAAGCTGCTGCTGGACCCATACGCTCGGGCAATCCTCGGCGAAGTCGTCCCTGGCGAGGAGGCCCTGGGGTACGTGCCGGGCGATCCCGACAGCCAGAGCAGTCTGGACTCGGCGCCGTTCGTGCCTCGCGGCCTCGTAGTGGGCGGAGAATTCGACTGGGGCAGCGATGCCCCGCCCGCGACCCCCTACTCCGACACGGTCATCTACGAGACACACGTCAAGGGTTTCACCCAGCTGCATCCAGACGTGCCCCCCGAGCTTCGTGGCACGTTCACGGGCATGGCCTCGAAGGCGGTGATCGACCACCTGACCGGCCTGGGCATTACAGCGGTGGAGTTGCTGCCGGTTCACCACCACGCCGATGACGGGACCCTGAAATCGAAGGGGCTTGTCAACTACTGGGGCTACAGCACGCTCGGCTTCTTCGCCCCGCACGCGGGCTACTCGGCCGAGGCTCGGGCCGGGCGGCCGGGCGGCCAGGTGGCCGAGTTCAAGGGCATGGTGAAGGCGCTGCACTCGGCCGGCCTGGAAGTAATCCTCGACGTCGTTTTCAATCACACCGCCGAGGGCAACCACCTGGGCCCCACCCTTTCGTTCCGCGGATTCGATAACCCGGCTTACTACCGCCTCGTGGCCGACGATCCGCGCTATTACTTCGACACCACCGGCACGGGGAACTCCCTCAACGCGGACGACCCAACGTGCCTGCGACTTATCATGGATTCGCTGCGCTACTGGGTCGCCGAGATGCACGTCGACGGCTTCCGGTTCGACCTGGCCGTCGCCCTGGCGCGGGAGCACGGCGGGTTCGATCGCGTGTCGGCCTTCTTTGACCTGGTGTCGCAGGACCCCATCGTCTCGAGGGTCAAGTTGATTGCCGAACCCTGGGATGTGGGGCAGCCGGACAGCTACGACCTGGGCCGCTTCCCATCGCTGTGGAGCGAGTGGAACGGGAAGTACCGCGACACCGTCCGAGACTTCTGGCGCGGCACGGCGGGAACGCTGCCGGAGCTGGCGACACGCTTGACGGGCTCGGCCGACCTGTACGGCCCCTCTCGCCGACGGCCAAACGCCTCGATCAACTTCATCGCCTGCCACGACGGCTTCACCCTGCGCGACCTCGTTACCTACGATCGAAAACACAACGAGGCGAACGGCGAGTCAAACGCGGATGGCACGGACGACAACCGTTCGTGGAACTCCGGCGTCGAGGGTCCCACAGACGACCCGGCGGTTTCGGAGCTGCGAGCCCGGCAGTCTCGCGTGCTCCTGGGCACGCTCCTGCTGAGCCTGGGCGTGCCGATGGTGCTCGGCGGTGACGAGCTCGGCCGAACCCAGGGCGGCAACAACAATGCCTACTGCCAGGACAACGAGATCTCCTGGTTCGACTGGCGGTCGGTAGACAAGGATCTGCTGGCCTTCACCCGAGCCCTCGTCGCCGCCAGGCGCCGCCACCACGCCCTGCGTCGGCGGCGATTCGCCAGTGGCGCTTCTCGCGACGACATCGAGTGGTTCAATCCTGCCGGGTCTCGTATGACCGACTCGGATTGGAACGCCGACCGGACTCGCGGCGTGGTGGCCTACTTCGACGGCGGCCGCGACGCCGACCGGGACGACCATGGCCGACAGCTGCTGGACGACGACCTGCTGCTTGTCGTCCATGGCTGGCCGGAGCCGCTCACGTTCACCGTGCCGGACGTCGGCTCACCTCGGGCATGGCGGCGCGAACTGGACACCTTCCCAGGACAGCTTGCCGCGGCGGCCGAGGGTGGGGACCTCAAGGCCGGCGACAGGATCGTCGTGCAGCCCCGTTCGCTGATCCTGTTTGCAGCGAAGAGACCGGCCGCCGCCTGACGCAGCGCCGGACACGTGGCGCGGGCTGGCTACGGCCGAGTCTCCGACGTCCGTATACGCCACAATCGCACTATGCCCCAGCAGATCAGCGTCGCCGTGGCGCGCCGGTTCCTGGCTATCCGCCACCTGCTCGCACCGCCGCGAGCGCTACCGCCAGCTCCGGAAAGCGTGGTGGCGGTGGTCGATCGCCTTGGGTCGCTGCAATTCGATCCGCTGGAGGTCGCCGGCCGCAACCACGACCTCGTGCTCGGGGCCCGGATCATGGGCTACCGCCGCGGCCTGGCTGAAGAGCTGCTGTACGGCCGCCGCCTGCTGTTCGAGGCATACAACAAAGGTCTCAACCTCTTGCCGACGCGCGAGCTGCCCTACTACCGGGTCTCGTGGCAGGACCATGCCGACGGCCGGGCAGGAGCGCTGATCCGGGAGCAGGCTGAGCTGGCCGACAGGATTCTCGCCGAGATCTCGGCCGACGGGCCCAAGTCCTCGTCGGACTTCGAGCGCGAGGCTCCGATCGACTGGTGGTGGGGACCTACGAGCGCCGTGCGGGCCGTCCTCGAAGCGCTGGCCGTATCGGGCCGGCTGAGCCTCGCCCGAAGGGAGCGAAATCGCCGCTACTACGACCTGACCGAACGCCTATACCCGGCCGATATTCTCGAGACGCGTATTCCCGTGCGCGAGCAGCTGCGCCACAAGCTGCTGTCGAGGTACCGCGGCCACGGCTTGCTGGGCACGGGGGGCAACGGCGAGCTGTGGCCGGGCACGGGCACGGCCGAAACGCGCCGGGATCTGCGACGCGATCTGCTGGACCGGGGCGAGATCGTGGCGGTCGTCGTCGAAGGGATGCGGGGCGAACGGTTCGTCGTTGGCGATGAACTGCCGCTGCTGGCCCAGGCCGGACGCGAAGTCGCGGCATCTACCGCCGGCAGCGACGCGATGCTCGGTCCCGGCGAGGCCCGGCTCGGCTGCAGCTTTCTCGCGCCACTCGACCCGCTGATGTGGGACCGCGGCGCGCTCGGACCGCTCTACGACTTCGAGTACCGGTGGGAGGTCTACACGCCTGCGGCGAAGCGCCGCTGGGGCTACTACGTCCTGCCGATCCTGTTCGGCGACCGCCTAGTCGGCCGCATCGAGCCGCGCATCGATCGCAAGGCGAAGTCGGTGCGGATCCTGAGCCTGACCTGGGAGCGCGGCTTCAATCCCATCGAGGCGCCCGGTCTCCCGGCCGCGCTCTCCGACGCACTCAACTCCTACCTGGAATTCGGCGAGGCCGAGGCGCTGGTGCCGCCCCTCGGAGCAGCCCATCGATCGCTCTTCCGGGCTATCGCCGAGAGGGTGCCGCTGGGGCGCGCGCCGACCGGCGGCCGCTCGATCCGGAGCGGGGCCGGGCAGGATCCTGCCGCGCGGGTGAGGTTGTCGCGGGCGGTTCAGCCGCTCGGCATCGGCGGAAGCGGAGATGGCCGCCACGGCGGGTAGGTGCGAGAATCGGGACCTATTCAGCAGATGTGAGGAGCTGGGGATGATGGCCGCGGTACGACGGGCAAGCGTGAAATGGATCGGCGATCTGGCATCGGGGTCGGGCCAGCTCAGCGCAAGCTCCAGCGGCGCCTTCTCGACGCTGCCGGTGACCTGGGCCTCTCGGACCGAAGCGGCCGACGGCCGAACGAGCCCCGAGGAGCTGCTGGCCGCCGCCCATGCGAGCTGCTACGCGATGTCGCTCTCGAGCGAGCTGGCAAAGGCAGGCTCGCCTCCTCAGCACTTGGAAGTTTCGTCGGAGATCAACTTCGATCGAGTGGAAGGCAAGTGGACGGTGATTTCGAGCCAGCTGACCGTTCGCGGCCGGGTCCCCGGTCTCGACGAAGGGCGCTTCCGGTCCCTGGCAGAACAGGCCAAGGACGGCTGTCCGATCTCAAGGGCGATCCACGGCAACGTCGCGCTGAGCGTGGAGGCCTCGCTTGAGGGCTGACCTCGAGGCGGTGGCGCGGCAATGTAGCTGCGGCAATGGTGTTGGCGCCTGGGCGGCCCACCTGCGACGCCGACGGCGCGGCAACGGGCCCGCCTGCGATGCCGGCGGCGCGGCGACTGCACGCCCAGATGCCACAGCGCCGGAGAGCCGGCCCTCGCCGTCTCCTCGGATGGCTGCTAATCTCGTTCCATGAGCAGGCAAGACCCGCCCAAGGCGGTCCGTGTGGACGGCTGGGCCTTCGATGGCAGCTGGTCCCGGAGCAGGCGCGGCGTGCCGGTCATCGGCATCTTCCTGATCGTCCTCGGGCTCTTTCTTGCCATCGGACAGCTCTACCGCGAAGCCCAGGTCGGCGCGTCTGCCTTCTTCCTCGCGGTCGGCCTCGTGCTCATCGTCATCGGCTTCCGTGATCGAAGCAACCTGTCCCTCTACACTGGCGTCTTCGTCACGGCCCTGGCTCTCTCGGATCTCCTCAGCAGTGCCGGGCTGGTCCACGGCTCCGGCTGGGGGACGCTGTTCCTCGGCGTGGGCATTATGGCCATCGCTCTTGTCCGTTCTTCAGCCGGCCGACGCTGGGGCTGGGCTTTGGGCCTTGGAGCGCTCCTGGCCCTGTGGGGCGGAAGCGACGTGGCGGCATCCAACAGCGCCTTCCCGGCCGATCGACTCGTCGGACCGCTGCTCATAGTGCTCCTGGGCCTGTACATCGTGGCTCGTAACAGGCGCGCCCGCGTCTTCTGACCTCGCCGGCGGCTAGTGTCCCGATTCGCCGATCGCTGACGGCTTCCGCACCGCCTTGGCCAGGATCTGGTCGGCGGTTTTGACCCAGACGAAGGGCGTTGAACCGTCGTTCCAGCTGGCCGTGAAGGCGGCGATCATGGCGATGAGTTCCTTGACCGAACGGAAGCTGCCGCGACGGATGGCCTGACGGGACAGGATGCCGAACCACGTCTCGATCTGGTTCATCCACGACGCGCTGGTCGGGGTGAAGTGGAAGCTGACCCGAGGATGGGCTTCGAGCCACTCGCGCACGGCCGGCGTCTTGTGGGAGCTCACGTTGTCGAGCACGACATGTGCTCGCCCTCGGGATAGGCATGCTCGATCTCGCGCAGGAAGGCGAGGAAGTCAGCGGCGGTGTGGCGGGCACGAGTTTGCGCGGTGACCACCCCGGTGGCCACTTCGAGGGCGGCGAACAGACATGTCGTGCCGTTGCGCTTGTAGTCGTGGGTGTGCCGCTCGACTTGGCCCGGCTTCATCGGCAGCTTCGGCGCCGTTCGATCCAGAGCCCCGATCTGAGTCTTCTCGTCGACCGACAGGACGATGGCCCGCTCGGGTGGAGAGAGGTAGAGGCCCACGACGTCGCGGATCTTGGCCACAAGCTCGGGATCGGTGGAGAACTTGAACGTCTCGGTCCGATGCGGCTTGAGGTTCGCCTCGGCCCAGATGCGCTGGATGGTCGTGACGCTGATACCGGTCCGGGCCGCCATAGCTCGTGAACTCCAGTGGGTGCTCCCGTGCGGCGG
>Ga0182027_10003555_pt1 | contig 24620 bp, 20 predicted proteins | sample 712E1DmetaG_FD_121300 | JGI IMG/M metagenome (GOLD analysis project Ga0182027, IMG submission 121300) | Permafrost microbial communities from Stordalen Mire, Sweden - 712E1D metaG (Illumina Assembly) | ecosystem: Environmental > Terrestrial > Soil > Wetlands > Permafrost | place: Sweden... | reverse complement strand
CCTCCGCCACCACCAAAACTTCCTCCACCTGAATTGAAATTCCCCCAGTTCCCACTGCTTGAGCGCGATCCGGATCCAAGCATTCCAAGCAATATCCAGAATGGTAAATTTCTTCCCATGTGTCGGTTGCGAACTGAATTTGAAGCGCCGAATATTCTACCAATAATAAAAATGATAACAATAAGGGCAATTATAGCGCCCACAGGACTTTCCTTTTTAGCTGCATGTTTACTATTGTATTCTTTGGCCGAGAATTCTCCCAGACTGATTTTCATAATTGTGGATACCGCTTTGTCTATTCCTTCGGCGTAATTACCTTGCCTGAAGCTGGGTATCATCTCGTTTTCGACAATTAGCTTGCAGGTGGCATCCGGTAGTGCCCCTTCGAGACCATAACCGGTTGCTATAAAAACTTCACCTTTTGATTCATTTGTTTTTTCTTTCAAAAGGATAACCACTCCGTTGTCAAATCCTTTTTGTCCTACGCCCCATTTTTGACCAACTTCAGTGGCATACATACTTTTATCTTCACCATTCAATGTCTTAACAGTAAGAACCACAATTTGTGTTGAAGTACGGTTGCTGAAATCATCGAGTTTTGATTCAAGCGACTGGGCTTCCTCCGGAGTGAGCATTCCGGCCAAATCGTTGACGAGTTGTGGTGGATTCGGCCGCTCAGGAATATCAATAGCAAATAAATTTATACCGAAAAAGAAAAAGACCCAAATCAAATTAATTATTCTATTCATTTTATTATTTTTTTCCAAACGAGATTTCGTCTGACAACTCATTTATATCATCCTTTTCATAAGGAAAATAATCTTTCAAAGCTTTTCCAGCCATATGAATTCCGGTTATTAATCCATTTGCAAATTCACCTTTTGTGAAAGAGGCCAGCATCGAATTTTTAACAAGGTCCCAAAAATTATCGGGAGTAACAGCATTTATACCGGCATCGCCTATGATGGAAAATTTTTTATCAATGACTGCCAGGTAAAAAAGAACGCCGTTTCTTTTTTCAGTTTTGTGCATTTTAAGTATCCCAAATAACTGAGCAGCTCTGTCGAGGACATCTCCTTTGCAATAATTCTCTATATGGACGCGAATTTCTCCTGAAGTGTCCTTTTCAGCATCCTTAATGGCCATTGTTATATTGAACTTTTCTTCGGGTGTAAAAAAAATTTCAGCTTTTACCATGTTTTTGAATATATAAGGTGTTTAGGCTTTTAGGCTATAGGATGAAATATTTACATTTATGCCAGAGAATTAAAATTACAGCTTAAATTCCTACAGCCTATAAACTTATTTTAAAACTGAACCTTTGGTGCTTGTGCCGCTGCCTCATCTGCTTTGAAATAGGGCATTTCAGGGAACCTGAAAATAATATTTCTCGGAAATTGGGTAACGTAAGTATTATAAAGGTTGACATTATCATTAAAACGTCCCCGCTCAACGGCAATCCTGTTTTCAGTTCCTTCCAGCTGTGCCTGTAATTCCAGAAAGTTTTGGTTGGCTTTCAGATCAGGGTATTTTTCCACAACAACCATAAGACGGGATAAAGCGGAAGTTAAACCTCCCTGTGCTTGTTGAAACTTTTGTATGGAGGCGGGATCAAGGTTCTGTGCATTAATATTTACCGAGGTCGCTTTGGCCCTGGCTTCGATAACCTGTGTGAGTGTTTCCTTCTCAAAATTGGCATAACCTTTTACAGTGTTCACCAAATTTGGTATCAGGTCTAATCGTCGTTGATATACATTCTCAACATTTGACCACTGCTTGGTAACATTTTGTTTCAAAGTGACCATGTTGTTGTAATTGGATTTATAATATCCAAATCCGATTAAAAACAGCAGGACAAGAAAACCGATAAAACTGGCCAGAACAATAAGTAGAATATTTGATTTCTTCATTTTTTAATAATTTATTGATACATTGCAACAAAGATAAAATATTCCGGTTAAAAAGAAGAAGAAACGAGTATCGGGAATAAATTAAATAAGGATTTCAAACTTCCCCATATTACCCGTTTATAATTGATTTTGCAAGTATTTAATTTAAAGTGGTCAGAATTAAATAGTTAGAAGTGGAGTTAGGAGTACAAAGACGGAAGTCGGAAGTTGAGAATAGAGGTTACTCAGGCGGAGTTGTTTATTCTACTATGGTTTCTGAAGAAAAATAAGGTTTTTTTATACAAAAATAATCCTTAAGTTGACAGCTATGCCTGTCAGGGGAAAAGAATAAATCAGCTTTTTGTATTCAGCTATATGCTTTCTACAGATCACAGATTACGGTTCACAGTTCATCGATCACAATTCTTTGCTAATCAGGGCTACGGCCTGAACGGCTAAACCTTCTTCCCTGCCTATAAATCCAAGTTTTTCGGAAGTAGTTGCTTTAATGCTTATTTCACTTGCTGAAACTTTCAATATGTTTGCCAGGGTAGTCTGCATAATGGAAATATATTCTTTGAGTTTAGGTCTTTCCAGATTAACGGTTGTATCAATATTTACAACTTTATAACCTGCGTCGTTGATCAGATCCATAGTCTTCCTCAGCAAAACTTTACTGTCAATACCTTTATAAACTTCTGAATTATCAGGGAAATGAACCCCTATATCACCCAGGTTAGCTGCCCCTAAAAGTGCATCACATATTGCATGGATTAATACGTCACCATCAGAATGAGCGATTGGACCTTTTTCCGAGGGAATTAAAATCCCGCCCAAGGTGAATTTTCTGCCTTCCTGCAGCTGATGAACATCATAACCAAACCCGACCCGCAGACTTGTCAATTAAGTTATTATTTAAAAATAAATCCTATCGTAAATCGCATTGTATTGGCAAGTGGACTGTTTTTTCCGCCTACAGTAGGGATCAGATATGAAAAATCAAGAGAAAATACATTTAAGTGAAGTCCAACTCCGCATGTTACATATTTCCGATCACCTTTATATTTATTCTCATTGTAGTACCCTGCCCTTATGGCAAACTGTTCACGGTACCAATATTCAGCACCCACTGAATATGCTATTTCATGCATCTCCTCAGTAAATCCTCCGGGAGCATCATAAAATGACTGAATCATACCCTGGATCGTGCCCACATTGTCGTCTTTGCCAAAAAGTATTGTATCCTGGTTCGTGGTTCTGATAGGTGGAGTTGGTACAAGCAATTTATTAAATTCGAGCAAAGCGCTTACTTTGTTGTATTCATCAAGATCAATAGAAAAACGTCCGCCCAGCCTAAGGTTGGTTGGGATAAACTCTTTTTTGGCTCCATTAGCATAAGACATCTTTGAACCAATGTTTGATATATCAAATCCTAAAGCATACTCACACTTATTTTTGCTAATCTCCAAAGGATGCTGGTAATACATTGATAAATCGGCCGCAAAAGAGGTCCCCGGATTGTATTCGATATTGTTAATACCGGCAGCTGATCCACCCGCAATATCCGAACGAATGAATCGAAACAACAAAGCTCCGCTCAGATGTTCAGAAAACAACCGTGAGTATGCTGCATCAACTGCAAATTCATTTGGAGTACTTGTCCCTAAACCTTCACCTGATTCATTTGTAAGATTAATCGTTCCCAGGTTAAAATAGCGCAAGCTTGCACTGAGGGCCTGTCTTTTATCAAATTTATAATAGCCAGAAAGGTAGGCTAAGTATACACTATTGTCTCCTGTAAGGTTCTTTAACCATGGAGTGAATGAAACATCCAAGCCTCCGGTCTCTTTCATAAATACGTATTTAGCCGGGTTCCAGTGCTGGGAGGCCAGATCAGGTGAAGTTGCTACTCCTGCATCACCCATCCCTCCGGCTCTCGAGTCGGGAGCAATTGTCAAAAACGGAACAGTAGTTTTTATGGTGTTTATTGATCCTATAAGATCAGGTTTTTGTTCCTGGCCATAAATTAATCCAGTAAATAATAGAAGTAAATTGATTATTAGAATTTTTTTTGTCTTCATTATAAGTTTTATATAATTGTTCGCAAATATAAAAATTTATTGTAAAACGATGCTTTTATCTTATTATTATTAGTTTCTGGTTTAGATATGAAGTACCAAGTGACGTGGTTACTTTTAATTGGTAAGGATATACACCAGACTGGAGTGTATTTCCCGAAGGAGATTTCAAATTCCATTCAAATGGTGTAGATACATAACCTGATTCATACATCTTACGAGATTCCGAAACGACCAATCTGCCTGAAATATCAAAAACCTGAAGCAAAACCTGGTGTTCTTCACCCGGACTATTATGCGTATATTGGAAAGTTGTATGATCATTGGCCGGGTTTGGATAATTCACTATATTTCCTAAAACCAATCCATTCGAAGAAACAACAACAAACTTTATGGTAGCTTCTGCTGAATTATTAAATACATCCCATGCTTTTAAAGTAAGATGATGTTCCCCTTCCGAAATATTTATTAAAGGAAAATTAACTTTTCCGGAACTGAAATCATTGGTATTTGCCTGATAAAAATCGTTGAGTACAAATAGGTTGTTATCGTCATTATCCAGGTATGCCGTAATATCGTGGCCGATACCTATACCCGTAGTATTTATCCCATTTTCATCTTTTAAAATCCCCAATAATGTGGGATTACTGTTGGTAATATCGCCATCTTTAAAAAGAGTGTCATTCATATATAATCTGATATCAGGGCCGACATTATCGGGAACGACATTATTGTCAGTACCTCCGACCAATACATTTTTAAATTCCCCCTGGGCATCAAACTTCCCATTTTCAGCATAATAACTTATCTTACCTTTATCAATCGAATAAGAGATATCTTTTGGAACGACAAATGAAAAATTAAATCGACCGTTTTTTACAGAGTCCTTTCCTTTATATAACAGGTTATTTTGATCGGAATAAGTAAATGTGGGTTGATCGTCATTGCCCCTGGTGGTAATATTTACCGGTTTATCATAAACGCGCGGATATACCAGCCCGTTAAAACCCTGAATAATAGTATTATTATCGTATGCAATATGACCTGATACTGTAACTTTGCTAAAGGCTTTAAGGGTATCCATACCTTCATTAACAGGAGTATTATTTATCGTATCGGTAAATACTCTGAATTCCGGATATTGAATGATCATCGCCGGATCTCCAAGAATCGTAAAATTTAATTTGTTATCTTGCTGTCCCAAATCATTTTTGGCATCTTTAACAATGTCCCCAAGTCGCTGCCTCTTTCCATCAGCATCTTTTTCAAAAATATGGTCAAGAACGCTCTTACCCAAATTAAAATTTGAGTCTTCAAATACTACCCGGGTTGTAGACAGCAGAGCTACTCCACCACCTTCGGAATTTAAAAGAACATATTCACCCGCACTGGTTTTTGGAGTAATAGTATTGCCTTTCATTGATACTTCATCATAACGGCTGAACTCACAAGTGGCTGTTATGAATACAGGCAGCAATTGTCCATTTTTCAATGAATTTATATCCTGAATTTGAAGTAGTTTTTCACTGGCTAATCCGTATTGACTGCCATGACCTGTATAGCTAACTATCAAAGTTCCCTTGTTAATAGTCCTTATCAGATCATTGGTTGCGTCCGGATAAGTCGGACCGCTGGACCCTGTAATCTGTTGATATGCATCCATATAAATTTTTTTCAGATCAAAACCCGGCCGATTGGCATTAGCCATCTCTGCTAAAGTATTGGCCTCGGATTCGAAAACTGTACCATCGGGAGATGATTGTCCATCATCGTATGCATCGTCGGCTACAAAAGTTAACGTTCCCTTCCAGTCTTTTAAATCAGACCTGTAAAATTTAAGAATCTTATTTACTACCCCTTTCGCCTCTGTATTATCCCCATTATTTAATTTTAATGGTAACCGTCCAATTCCTATATCCAATAGTCCAATTGCCTCACCTTCATTATCATCCAGTAATCCAAAAAAGTCATCCGTCACATAGCTACGTTGTCCTTCAATAGAGTTTTCAGACTGATATGTGAGTATATAATTGGTATTACCATCCACATACATATGATTATTGTACGAACCATCTCCCAGCAAAAGCACATATCTTAAAGAATCAGCGCCGCTGCTCCGATCATACTGATATTTGAAAAAATCCCTTAGAGCTGAAACATCTGGAGTACCCGAAGAAAATTCATTATAAATAACTTCCGGTGTAACCACATAAACGCTTAAATTACTTTTTTCACGATGATAGTTAGCTATGCTGTCGGCAAGGTCAGTAAATGCCTCATTTGAAACAATAATATAGTTGTAAACAGGCAAGCCATGCAAATTCTGATTAGGTACAATACCAACACCCCGTGAAGTGTTGTCCATAACAGGTCTGGGATAATCTAATGCAGTATTGAGAAGAACATATTCATGGAGGTTGTCGGAATTGGCTTTAAAACTATAGTTGGTACCCACCTTCTCCCCTAAAATGGAAACAACATTATTTACATCAGTTATGTCCCAAACATTCACATCATCATTGACATTTTCAATTGTAAATTTTGCTATTCCGCCTGAGTCTACAGAATTAATATCACGAAAATAAAAAGGATCCCCAGCCATTGACAGAATACAACGGGCATTAACAGTAATGTAATCAAGAAATGCATTGTCTGTAATATCAGCTTTGTTATAAACCACGCCTACCTTTACCTGACTAGTTGTTGGAATATAATTATAATTAAACACAATACGTGTAGCAAAAAGTACATAATCAGGCATGAAGTGAACCGGAGATATATTTTGGGTTGCAACAACTTTATCGTTTATTTTCAAATTTGCGCTCCGCTCATTTTGCGAACGACCTGCCAGAGCAACATTAACATATATCGGCGTATTAGCTTCCAATGCAGGAAATTGAAATGTTGTATCGAAGGGCTGACTATCGAATTGAATAGAATACCATTCCCTTCCTGATTCTACCAAATTTATAAGGTTTTTCTTATAATATCCGTATGCGTTATAAGAATTGACATCTAAATTACTTACCAGGTTTCGATTATCTACCGTCGGTATCTTTCGACCTTCACCCATATCGGTTGTCAGAAAATAATAGGAGGCATCACTGTATTTATGAAGGGATTGCCTGAAAATTTTACTGGTACTATCGTAATACCAGCTTACAGGCCCTTCAGCATAAAATAAAATATAATCTCCATCGTTGAAAATCCCGTCACTACCTTTGTTCATATAAACCGGACATTCTTGTAAATCGACCGGACGAGGATCTTTATTCCAATAACTAAGCTGTTTTCCACCATTTCCATAAACACGAATATTGGATAAATTTGCAAACCCCAAATTAACCAAATCACTGTATGTTATTTTATATATTCCGGTTTTAAAGACTTTTATTTTATACCAATAACCTGATGATAGCACGGAGCTTTGCGCTGATATATTTTCCCTGCTTACTTTCATCAGGGATTTATTAGGAGTTAGTGAATCGGAATTCACTATTTCAAACGATGTAAGAAACTCGTATTTATAGTTTTCTTCATTTTTTCTGACAGCGTTAATTTTAACGATAAGATTTCTTTCACTGCCGGCTTTATAAATATTTATTTCAGGAGAAAGGTACGGCAGGTCATCGGGTATCTCAACCTGCCGAAGTAAAGTATCCGGGATAGTTTGATAGGTTAAATTTGTAATCTTAAAGTTCGTACCCGTAAAGCTTTTGGGAATTTTAATGACTTTTGTAAAATATGGTATTAAATTGTCTTCCGAATATGCAGCTCCTTCAAAGTTGAGATATCTTCTAATAGTATTAGTACCCTTCAATTTGGATGTCAATTTTTTATCGTCCAGCCATTTCAATGTATATTTTCCTGTTTGCCCGGAAAGAGCTAAACTTTGCACTATCACTATTAGAACAACAATGATTCTCTCGAATCTGAAAGTACTTCTTTTGGTCATTCTTAATAACATCATGTTAAGGTTGATAAAAACGTCAGCTTTTTAATTATTATTGCTTCGAAAATAGAGATAATTAAATAATAATTATTTCGTTCATTCTTAAAATGCCAAAATATTTTAGATACAGAAATATATTTATCCGGCTCATTCTCTGCTTTGCAATGATGAAGACTTATTGTCAGGATGTGCATTATTCAAATCTGCATGAAAACCTCTACCAACTTAATCCATCTGCTATAACAAATATTAAGAATTCATTGCTGCAATTGACATATAGGAATCAGTGGCCAGGGAGTGCGGATTTTGTAACTTATTCAGCAGCTTTTCTTTTCAGTTATGAAGAATTAAAAAGTACGGCAGGGATACAGTTATACAGGGATGATCAGGGCAAGGGCATAATAAGTACCACCGGCGTTAATTTTCTATACGGTTACCACACACAATTGTTCAATAGTTTATCGCTCGCTGCTGGCATCAGCGGCAGTTATAACATCTATGCTGTCGATTATTCCAAACTCCAATTTGAGAACAATACAACTCCAACGATAACAACCGGTAAAAATTACGCTGATTTTTCCAGTGGCCTTGAATTTGGAATTTTGAAGCAAACTTTCCTGGGATTCTCAGTATCAAATTTATTAGCTCCCGAAATATCACCGGGAAATCGGATCTTTAGAAAATATTGTCTCAGCTACCATGGTACTTACAGCCTTTCAAACCAGTATAGTCACGAACAATTTAAACTTGAGCCAATCATTATAACTACCCTACAAAATAGTTTTAATGAAATTTTATATGGGGCCAGATTTAATTATTTAAATTTTCAGGGCGGTATTTATATGAGACAAGACAATAAATTTAATTTCGATGCAACAATAATTTTGTTAGGAATTAGTTTTGGAAATAACAACTTTATTTACACGTATGATATAAATTTGTCAGCAGCAGAATCAAATTTTAATAAAATGGCTTCTCATGAAGTAACTTTTTTACATAAATTTGAGTATACTAAGTCTAGAAAGAATAAAGGCGCAATAAAATGCCCCAAATTTTAGTTTATTAAATTAAAAACAGTAAATTAGATTAACTAAATAAAATCGTTTTACCATGAACTTTAAGTTTTCTGCATTAGTACAACTATCCATCATAGCTTTAGCGCTGTCTTCTTGTGGAGGTGGAACAAAAAATGCTTCATCAACAACAGGTTGGGATTACAATAATCCTGATAATGGAGGCTTTGAAGTAAAAAATGATTACAAAGAAGCTATTGGACCTGGCCTCACCCTTATTGAGGGTGGTACATTTTCGATGGGACGGGTAGAACAAGATGTAATGTATGATTGGAATAATGTTCCAAAGCGTGTAACCGTAAGTTCTTTTTACATGGACCAAACTGAAGTGAGAAATGTCGATTATCGCGAATATCTGCACTGGATTGGACGTGTATTTGTTGATTATCCTGAAGTATATCGAAATGCCGTTCCCGACACTTTAGTATGGAGAAGACCTATGGCATATAACGAACCTTACGTTCAATATTATTTCAGACATCCAGCGTATAACGAATATCCTGTAGTAGGTGTAAACTGGCTCCAGGCAAACGATTATTGCGCATGGAGAACTGACAGGGTAAATGAAAACGTGATGATCCAGGAAGGAATTCTTAGTCCTGATCCAAGTCAGGTAAATGAAAATAACTTTAATACTGATGCATATTTGGCCGGACAATACGAAGGTCTTGTAAAAAATAATATCAAAAGTCTTGATCCAAATCAGGAAAGCAGAAAAGCTACTCTTGAAGATGGTATTCTTTTGCCAAAATACAGGCTCCCAACTGAAGCCGAATGGGAATATGCAGCCTTGGCTCTCATTGGTAATTCTTTTGAAGAAAGGATTTATGAACGCAGAATTTATCCCTGGGATGGCCACAATGTCCGCCAACATGAAAAGAAAGAACGAGGAGAAATGATGGCAAACTTTGTACGTGGCCGTGGTGACTATATGGGGACGGCAGGTAGCTTGAACGACAATGCCTCTATACCAGCTCCTGTTAATTCTTATTGGCCAAATGATTATGGTTTATATTGTATGGCAGGTAATGTTAACGAATGGGTTCAGGATGTTTATCGTCCGCTTACTTCTGAAAACGTTGATGAATTCAATCCTTATAGAGGTAATGTATTCACTAAACTTGCAACCGATGAAGAAGGCAATGTTGCTGAAAAAGATAGTCTTGGTCGCTTAAGGTATGTGGAAATAAGTTCTGACGAAGCAATTAACCGTTGGAATTACAAAAAAGCTGATTACAGAAATTATCAGGATGGAGATTATGAATCAAGTATTGTAGAAGGGGGCGATTGGAATAGTGGTGCTAAAAATCAGGAACGTGGTTCAAACAGAATGTATAAACTCGAACCTGCAGATGCCAGCTCACTAGTTTCTGATCATTCAAGAGTATATAAAGGAGGTTCATGGAGAGATCGTGCTTATTGGCTCAGTCCAGGTGCACGCAGATTCCTCGATGAAAAGGGTTCCCGTGATGATTTAGGATTCCGTTGCGCAATGATTCGCGTCGGAAGTCCGGCAGGAAATTAAAAAAATTACAATAACTTTAAAGGCTGCTATTAGCAGCCTTTTTTATTTAATTCAATTCCTATAATATGTCTGGTATAGAAAAATTTTATAACGAATTCTATAAGCCTGATATAATATGCACCGATTCTAGAAAGCTTAAGCCAGGTGATATTTTCATTGCTCTCAGAGGCGATAACTTTAACGGTAATGAATTTGCTGAAGCAGCAATAAATGGCGGTGCAATAGTGGCTGTTATTGATGAAAGCATCTATAAAAAGCTGCCCAATACCATTTTGGTTGATGATTCTCTTCAATTTCTCAAGGAACTGGCAATTTTTCATAGGAAAAAAGCTGGTTTTCATGTTATCGGACTGACAGGCAGTAATGGCAAAACCACTACAAAAGAATTAATCCTCAACGTCTTATCTGAAAAATTCATTTGCCAATCAACCAAGGGGAATCTCAACAATCATATTGGCGTCCCGCTGACAATATTATCGATTGAACCTGCAACGGAATTTGCCATAATTGAAATGGGGGCAAACCACCCGGGTGAGATCAGGCAGCTTTGCGAAATTGCACTGCCCGATAGTGGACTAATAACCAATATTGGATGGGCTCATCTTGAAGGATTTGGAGGTTTTGAGGGTGTTAAAAAGACGAAAGCTGAATTGTTTGACTATCTCAAATCAATAAAAGGGAAAATATATTACAATGGCTCCGATCCAGTATTGATCGAATTGATTGATCAATATCAGAATGCTGTCTCATACATTAGTGAATCTGGTCTGTGCAGAGGCAACATAGAAAATGTAGACCCGGTCTTAGAAATTCAGCTTTCTGATCTGTTAAATAATTCGATCCGGATTTCATCCAATCTTTATGGCGAGTACAATTTCGAAAATATTATGGCTGCCGCCTGCATTGGTCTAGACCTTGGATTAAACCTGAATGAAATTAAGAAAGGTATAGAAAGATATAAACCATCAAATAACCGATCTCAACTTATTAAAATTGGCTCCACAACATTAATCCTGGATTGTTACAATGCAAACCCTTCAAGTATGAAAGAATCACTTCTCAGTTTCTCAAAATTGAGTTCTTCAGAAAAAGTTGTTGTGCTTGGAGAAATGAGAGAATTAGGGTCCTATTCTAAATCTGAACACAAAAAGCTCAGTGAGATAATAGATTCCTATCACTTTGAAGAAGTCATATTTATTGGAAATGAGTTTATTGGAATAAAAATAGCCAATTCAAAATATTTTGATTCAGTGATGGATCTTAAAGATTATTTCAATAAATCAAAATATGCAGAAAAATACATTCTTATTAAAGGATCAAGGGCCAACGCACTTGAAAAAATTTTAGATTTTTTTAAATAACCTCTTCTATAACTCTATTTTCGTGCCAATAAAGCTTCATTCAATGCTTTGACGAGCATTGATGGAAGTAATGGTTTTGACAGACAGCTATGAAAACCAATATTTTCGCATCTTTCCCTGTCTAATCTGAAAACATCGGCTGTATATGCAATATATATTATGTTTGGCCTGAATTTAATCGCTTTTTCAACCACCTGATAACCGTCCATATTGGGCATTCTGATATCAATAATTGCCACAGTTATCGAACCGTCTGATTTTAAAATTTTTAATGCTTCAATGCCATTTTTTGCAATCCTTGTCTCTACTCCTGCTTTCAGGAATACACGTTCCAGTATCATACAGGTTTGAGAATCGTCATCAACAACCAGAAATTTTTCGTCATTAAAATTATAATTTTCAAGATCCACTTTGTTTCAGTATTTGAGATCGTTTGGGTAGTATCGGAATGACAGCATTTCCTGAATTGCTTCAATAAGATGAGAACTATCGGTGTGAAGATTTATACAGGTGTCATACCTGGATTTCAAAGTATTGATATTTGTTAAATCTATATTTGTACTATTGATAAGTATTAACGGTAAATAGGGGTATTTTGCCCTGATATATTCCAATACAACATTGTTTATATTATCTGTAAGGGTAAGTGATAACGCTATAAGATTAATGTCAGAACTGACAGTAAGTATATGTAATGCTTGTTTTAAATTGATGGCTCGCCTTAAATTAATATGAGTCGCTAATAACAAGTCCTTAAAATACAAATAGTTAACGTAATCATCTTCTATATATAGGATGCTCTTATCCTTTAAATCAGGAACCGCAATCATCGAAAGATTCCTTTTTGTTATATCGGATGAAAGTAAGCCAGAAGTTATTTCAAACATGGTCTTCGTATAGTTGGGTAAAGATTAATTCCCCGGTTGCTCAAAAAGTAACCCTCGGTAATTATTTATTTTTTATAATACGAGCTATCCGAAATAAATAATTTGAGTTCTATTAAGAATAATTATTCCTTTCATGTGAATTCTGAATTGAATGGTCTAAATTTAATTATAGAATTATCCATGCCAAATCGGATTCATTTAGATTCATTTAGATTCATTTAGATTAATTTGTATGCAGATTTTGCGGATTTTAAAAGAATTTATAAATAGTTTTCCTTTAATCCGGATTCTTATAATCTAACTACCAGCTCTTTAAAGATTTTAAACTTTTTTTGACCTTTTTATTAGTAATAATGCGATAATTCATATTATTTTAAATTAAAATATTTTAATGCATACAAAAACTCCATTTTTCAATTTCACCCGTTTAGGTATTGGAATCAGCTTGTCTCTAATTTTTATAAATCAAAGTTTCTGTCAGAAATTGATGTGGAATGCAGGGATTCATAGCTTCTTTGATAACAGGGAATACTTTAATAAATATTCTAACGATCAAACAATTTGTGGAGTCCGACCCTTTGGCATGATAGGCCTTAGTCTTGACGAACACAATGAGCTAGAGTTCGGCTTTAATTTTTTATATGAGTTTGGCAGCACTTTGGATACTAAATACGCCCAGCCAATTTTCTATTATCATTATGAGACTGAACCTGTCAAAGTTTATTTTGGTTCTTTCGAACGCAAAAAACTCATAAACCTTCCCCTTGTATTACAATCAGATACTTTTCAATACTACAGGCCCAATGTAGAAGGAATATTTCTGGAGCTTAGAAAGACCTGGGGTTATCAAAATGGATGGATCGACTGGATATCAAAACAGGGACCTGAAAAGAAAGAAGCTTTTCTCATAGGCGGAACAGGCTTTTTAAAAAAAGGGGTCTTCTTCTATCGACACGATTTTATAATGACTCACTATGCCTTAACCGGAATGGATACGGTAAATGAGCATATCCGCGATAATGGAGGCATGTATGCGGGTATTGGAATAAACTTATCGCATAAAACCTTTTTGGATTCTTTAACCCTTAGTACTGGATTTACCGGATCATACGACAGAACCAGAGATATATACCCATTTAGATTTTACAAAGGTAGTTTGACCGAGTTTTGTGCTCAATATAAAGCATTGGGTATCCATTCCATTGTTTATCTTGGTACCGGACAAATGCAACTGGTAGGGGATGCACTTTACAAAGCTAAATCATATGAAAGGATTGATCTTTTCTGGCAGGTTTTTAGAAAAGGGCCGGTAAAAGGGCAAGTAACATTTTCCTTCCATTTTATAGATGCCAATTTGAATTACAGCCAGGCATTTACTGTTTATATGGATCTGGGAGGGTCTAAAAACCTTAAATCTGTTTCCAATTATTCAGATCTTTAAATGTTCTTACATTTCGCAGGAAAAAATTTAAGACGATACTTCCGTTATATATTTGACTGACTGATTTTTTTGCAATTATCTTATTAAAAATCCTGCGCTTGTTAATCAACATTTTCAGACTACAATAGAACCTTAAATGTGCCCTTACTACAGCCATAAAAAAGGAAAACTTTCCTTGCAACAGGTATATTGTTGCCGAAAGCCCATCCAATAGCATCCTGGGTAGCAAGATTTTTAAAAAATCGCCGGCATTGACATTTTTAAAAAGCAGAAATAAACAATTTCGATAATTGTAATAAAGTTTACGTGGATTATTATTCGGAAGTGTTCCTCCTCCAACATGATAAATGAGTGAATCGGGACAGTAAAATACTTTATATTCGAGTCTTTTTAGCCTCCAGCAAAGGTCAATTTCTTCCATATGGGCAAAAAAATCACCGTCAAAGCCCCCGGTTTTAATATAGGCCGAAGCTCGTAAAAACATACAGGCACCGGACGCCCAAAAAATTTCTGTAAGTTGATTATATTGCCCAAAATCTTTTTCAATATTATTCAGGATCCGCCCCTGACAGAATGGGTATCCATATTTATCAATAAACCCGCCAGCGGCACCAGCATATTCAAAATATTCCTTGCGATGAAAGGCCATTATCTTTGGCATAGCTGCACCTATCTTACCATCATTATCCATGAGATGAATAATTGGTTCTATCCATCCCTGCGTAACTTCTACATCAGAATTCAGCAATACATAGTATTCTGCCTTAATTTGAGGCAGGGTAAGTGCGTATCCTTTGGCAAACCCGTAATTCTTCTTTAATTTAATAATCTCAATCTGAGGATAATTTTTTAGGATAAAATTGACTGAGTCATCTTTCGAATCATTATCTGCAATGACTATTTTATTTCCTGATTTTTCTGAATATTTGACAACAGAAGGGAGAAATTGCTCTAAAAACTTTATTCCATTCCAATTCAGGATAACTATTGCAACTTTTATCTCCATCTAAATTTTTATCTTAGGTTTATATTCTTCCGGAGTATACTTCCAACGATTGTGCGACCATAACCATAATTCAGGTTTACTATAAATCATCTCCTCCACTTTCCTGATATATTTTTCATTTATTCCATTGGGAACTTCCAATTTAGGATTGTCTGTTATCAATCTGTAATATATCTTATAATAGCCTCGTTTTATCCTGTCGATTTCAAGAAAAACAACGGCAAGATTATATTTTTTTGCTAGTCTTTCTGTCCCTGTAATAACCGGAGTTTCCTGATTTAAAAAATTTGTCCAAAAACTCAAATCTTCCAAACCGGGTCGTTGATCCGAAACAAGGTATAGGGCAAATAATTTTTCATTGTTTAGATAATCTTTTACAACACGAAGCGTCTTACTCATCGGAAAAGGCAATGATCCATATTTGCCTCGTATGTGTATAAATAGTCTGTCAAATATTTTGTTTGATAAGGGTCTATATATTCCCAGAATTTCATAAGGTATATGCACTGAAAGATTAGAAGCCCATTCCCAATTTCCGAAATGACTAGTTGCCAGAATAATATTCTTTTTATCTGCAGATAATCGCTCAATTACTTCAGGATTTTCAAATGAATATCTTCTATTACATTCTTCAAGATCCATATTGATCATATAAATGCTTTCAACAAAATAATCGCACAAATAATGATAAAATTTGCGAATAATGATTCTTCTCTCTTTTTCACTTTTATTTGGAAAAGAATTGTTGATGTTCTGAAATACTATCTTTCTGCGATATCGAACAATATAATAGGTTACAAGATATAATAAGTCAGAAATATAATATAAGAACCGAAGGGGTAATTTAGTCAATAGCCAGAGTGGAAAGAGTATAATTTTGTCTTTGAGGGTTAGCATCAATGTAATTTTGTTAAATATTCATGAATTGACCTATGACATCCTTAAATTCTTTGTAAACATTATTGCAGGCGGCAACGATTTCTTTTCCAAAAAGATAATTATCACCTCCTCTGAAGTCAGAGACCATACCTCCTGCCTGCTTAACAAGAAAAGCGCCTGCCGCAACATCCCAAGGACTGAGGTTATACTCATAAAATGCATCATACCTGCCACAAGCCACATAAGCAAGATCGGTAGCTGCAGAACCCAGTCGTCGAACGCCATGTGAATTATTAAAAAAATAATCCAGTGAATTCATAAAAGGTACTATCCTGTTGAAATCATTGTATGGAAATCCGGTAGCTATCAAAGAGTCCGTTACCTTCGCAACCTGTGATACCTTAACGGGTTTCCCATCCAAAAAAACTCCCTGTCCTTTATAGCTGTAAAAACACTCATTACTGGTAACTTCAAATACAACCCCCGCTATAATCTCAGTGTTTTCTTTCAATGCAATACTAATTGCATAAGGAGGTGCTCCATGAATGAAATTGGTAGTGCCATCAAGCGGATCTACAATCCATGTATAAATTTCGCCCTTCTCAGAACTGGTTCCTTCTTCTACAATAAAACCCGAATCGGGAACAAGCTTTCTCAAACCATTAACTAAGAGTCTCTCCGATTCTTTATCAACATAGGTTACAAAATTGTGTTTGCCTTTTGATTCGATATCTTTTAAGCTAAATCGTTCTCGTTCAGTTCTGATAAATGCGCCTGTTTCTCTTGCCAGATCAATAATATCATTGCATACCTGCGCTAATTCCATGTTTGCATAATTTAAAGCTTTAAAGATAATAGGTAATTAAGGAAAAAAAAAGATGATTTACTGCATTCACTTTAAATGAACGAAGACGCTGTAGTTTCAGTTAACTTTCTAATTTTTTTTTATAATACTCATACAACGAAACCTGAGACCGAATTTTTTCTTTTCTCTTGTCATCAAAATATTGATTGTCTTGTTCTTCATTGATAATGCGCGATTTTACATTATCCTTAAGTTGAATTTCTATCATGTCCCGTATTTCCTTCTGAATATCCTTATCGTATATAGGGCAGGCAACTTCTATACGTCTGTCAAGATTACGGGTCATCCAATCAGCGGAAGAAATATAATATAGTTCGTTCCCGTTATTATGAAAGATAGTTATCCGTGAATGTTCGAGAAATTTATCAACGATACTTATCGCTTTTATATTTTCACTCATTCCCGGAATACCGGGAATTAACGCACATATTCCCCTGATAATTATGGTTATAATAACCCCGGCATTATTTGCCTGATATAATTTATAAATAATTTCTTTGTCAACAAGATTGTTTATCTTCAGTATTATTTCAGCTTTATTGCCTTTTTTAGCATTTTTAATTTCATTTTCAACGAGCTGATAAATCTTTTTTCGCATATATAAAGGTGAAACAACTAAATGCCTGTATGATTGATTGCGATAAGTACTCTCAAAGAACTCAAAGACCTTTTTAACTTCCCTGGTAATCCTTGTATCACAGGTAAATAGCATTAAATCGGAATAAACAACTGCATTTCCTTCATGAAAATTTCCTGTACTGATACATGCATAATGCATCAATTTGCCATCTTCCAACCGGATAATATCCAGCAGTTTTGCATGCACCTTCAGTTTGGGAACACCAAAATAAATTATTGCGCCTACTTCTTCAAGCCTTCTCGACCAGTATATGTTGGCTTCCTCATCAAATCGCGCCTGTAATTCGAGCACAACCGTTACCTTTTTGCCATTGCGGCATGCATTCATTAGGGCATTAATCACCCTGGAATTACGGGCTACTCTGTAAACCGTTAGTGAAATTTCCTTTACTTGCGGATCAATAGATGCTTCCTGTAACAAATTGATAAAAACATTAAAATCATGATATGGAGGATGCAGCATCAGATCCTTTTTTTTAATTACACTCAGAATACTTTTGGTATTCCGCAAACTCTCATGCAAAAGATGAGTATTTGGCTTATATAACAGGGAAGGGTTATCGATTTCCGGAAAATTCATAAAATCCTTAAAATTATGATATCTTCCGCCTGGGATTAAATTGCTGGCATCATCAAGTCCCAATTTTGAAATAATATATTCAAGCAAATCCTTCGCAATACTATTGTCAAAAACAAAACGCACGGGCTGGCCGGTCTTCCGTCCCATTACTCCTTTTGATATCTGCTCAAGGAAGCTCTGTGACACGTCGTTGTCCATATCCAACTCTGCATCACGGGTCAGCTTGATTGTCCAGGCCTCAAATGTATCAAAATGAAAAATAGAAAAAACGTCACCCAGTGAAAACCGGATAATATCTTCAAGCAGAATAATAAACTTCCTGTCCGAATCGGAAGGGAGCTCTATAAAACGTGCAAATGAATCTGTTGGGATTTCAATCAGGGCATACTCTGTTTCGATACTTTTATCCGATTTTGAGAGCTTAATGGCAAGATAGATTGATTTATCCCTCATGTAAGGGAATACTTCTACGTTATGCAGCATGATTGGTGATATCACGGGCATAATCTTTTCATTGAAATATTTCCTAATATAATCCTGTTGTGCAGGATTCAACTCTTTTTCATTAATTATGAATATATTATGCTTTTCAAGTTCATCCAGAATATTTTGAAATGTACTTTCAAATTTATTCTGAAGGTTAATTACCTTCTTCTGAATCTTATTCATCAGCCTTTTGGGTGTTTCACCTTCAACTTTCTGAGACCCTTGTTGTATATCGATCATGCGTTTGATAGTAGCAACACGCACTTTAAAGAACTCATCGAGATTGTTAGAGAAGATTCCCAGAAAATGAATCCGTTCAATAAGCGGGACATTTTTATCCTGCGCTTCTTGCAAAACCCGCTCGTTGAAAGAAAGCCAGCTAAGGTCGCGATTAATTATTTTTTGTTGTCTGTTGGACATGTAGACTATTTTGGGATGCAAATATACTATTACTCTTTCTTTGGAAATGTAAATATTTCATTCTTTAAATTTTCACGACGAATACCGGACCAATTCACTGTGTCAAAAGTAAGAATTACGACACCGCCGGAAGGAATTTCTAAAAGAGGCTCTTTTACATAAGATCTTGCAAGATCTGAAAAATCGGGGTTATGACCAAAAATCATCAATTTTTTAACTGTTGAAGGTTGTGAACCAATTACCTGTAAAATACCTTCAGTACCGTTACCATATAGAACCGGATCGATTATTAGCTTATCAAACGAGGCTTCAAATACATTTAAAAAAATACAAGCCGTATGTAAAGCTCTGTTGGCCGGACTTGAAATATAAAACTCGGGAATGTTGCGGTTTATTTTCAGTTGACGTGCCATTTCGTAGGCATTCCGAATTCCCTTTAGCTTTAAAGGTCTATCAATATCAGATATATTCTCATAGTCCCAGGTCGACTTAGCATGACGAACTATGTAAAGCACTTTTTTTGTTGGCATACCATTCGGATTTTATAATAAATTACTGGCCAATTCGGCAAGAAAACTCCGTTCACCTTTTACAAGATTTATATGGGCAAATATTTCCTGACCCAACATTTTATCAGTAAGGTATGAAAGTCCGTTTGATTTCATATCCAGATAGGGTGTGTCGATCTGTTCAATATCGCCGGTAAAAACCATTTTTGTCCCCTCACCTGCCCGGGTTATAATTGTCTTAATCTCATGCGGTGTAAGGTTTTGTGCCTCATCAACAATAAAAAATACATTCGACAAACTCCGGCCCCTGATAAATGCTAAAGGAGAAATAACCAATTTTTCTGTTGTCTGCATCTCTTCAATTTTTTGAAAATCTTTACTGGTCGGACTGTATTTATTTTTTATCACATCCAGATTATCAAACAAAGGCAACATGTAGGGCCCTATTTTATCCTTCACGTCGCCCGGCAGGAATCCTATATCGCGGTTAGATAATGGGACTATCGGACGAGCCAGAAATATTTGAGTGAATTTCTGTCTTTGGTGAATAGCGGATGCCAGGGCAAGAAGTGTTTTCCCTGTACCGGCCTTTCCTGTTATTGAAATAAGTTGTACCTCATCTCTCAGTAAGGCATCAATGGCAAATGTTTGCTCCGCATTTCGCGGTTCTATTCCATACACTTTTTGTTTCAATACCCGGTTCAACATCTTTTTCTGTGGATCGAATTGAACCAGTGCACTTGAGTGATTCCCCTTTAATATAAAGTACTGATTTGGAATTGGTTGAGAAGAAATTTTAAATTCTTCGACTGGAATTCCCTCCGCATTATCATAAATTTTTGCTATAAGATTATCATCACAGCTATCAAGAGTATAGATGGCTTTATAAAGTTCATCGATATTCTGGACTTTGTCATTTTCATAATCTGCCGCCATCACTCCTATTGACTTCGCTTTCATCCGAAGATTAATATCTTTGGAAATAAGAATGACTTCCTTTTGCGGGTTATTAAGACTCAGGTATTCTGCAATAGATAAGATCCGATGGTCGGGATTATTTTCCGGAAAAGATTCCCTGATTTGTGGCGAAAAAGGCTTGCCGGTTTCAATCGACAACTTACCCAGTCCTTTACCCAACGTTACACCCCCGTTGAATAATCCATCGCCAGACAATCGGTCAAGTTCGCGGGCAAATTCCCGTGCATGAAAATTGATCAGATCATTTCCCTTTTTAAATTTATCAAGCTCTTCAAGAACAGTAATGGGAATAATTACGTTGTTTTCCTGAAAGTTGTATATACATTTGTAATCATGCAAAAGAACATTTGTGTCCAGCACGAAAATCTTACAATTCTTCTTAGCCATCAACCCACTTCTTTATTGTAAGTCTTAAAATTAGAAATTTATTCTCATAAATTTGTTTCATTAAAATCAACAATTTATAAAACAGTTATGGAACTATTTGACGCAATCTATACAAGACGCAGCATCAGAAGATATTCCGACCAGCCAATAGAAAAAGAAAAGGTTGATAAAATTCTTCGCGCAGCCATGTATGCCCCCTCAGCAGTTAATAAACAACCATGGCATTTTATTGTTTTTAAAAACACCATATCACGCCAAAAAATAATGGAAATCAATAAAAATTCTGCAATGCTTGCAGAATCTCAAATTGCCATATTGATTTGTTTTGATGAAAAACTTCAACACGACGATGGATACGGAGTGATAGATTGTTCTTCTGCAACCCAGAACATGCTTCTGGCATCCCATGCACTGGGTCTTGGAGCTTGCTGGGTTGGAATTCATCCTCGAATTGACAGGATTGAAGCTTTAATTAAGATTTTCAAACTACCTGAAAATATTGTCCCTTTTGCTGTCATAGCCTTGGGTTATCCATTGGAAAAAAAAGAAACACCCCAGCGTTTCAAACAGGATAGAATTCACTATGAAACATGGTGACCTTAACTTATTAAAATTTTTTATGGAATGAATTACGACGAAGCCCTCAAATACCTGTATTCCGCTTTCCCTATGTATCAACGCATAGGAACTGATGCCTATAAAGCAAATCTCGACAATGCAAACCTACTTGACGAATATTTTGGCTTTCCTCACCGAAGATTCAAAACAATTCATGTTGCCGGCACCAATGGCAAAGGATCGGTCAGTCATATGCTTGCATCAACTTTACAGGCAGCAGGCTATAAAACGGGTTTATATACATCACCTCATCTGCTGGATTTTAGAGAACGAATCCGTGTAGATGGCATGGTTATTTCAGAACCATATATTGCAGACTTTACAACCCGGCATATGGCTGTTTTTGAGAAACAAAAACCTTCATTTTTCGAAATGACGGTATTGATGGCTTTCGATTATTTTGCTAAAGAAAAGGTCGATATCGCTGTTATTGAAGTTGGCCTGGGAGGGCGGCTAGACGCAACCAATATTATTGTACCCGAAGTGTCTGTAATTACCAATATTAGTAAAGATCATACGCAATTGCTTGGGGAAACACTTGGAGAAATTGCCAGGGAAAAGGCCGGCATAATTAAAAATAACGTGCCTGTCGTCATTGGTGAAACTCAGGAAGAAATACAATCAGTTTTTGATGAAATTGCAAACAATACCAATAGTGAAATATTCTATGCTGATAAATATTATAGCATTGACGATTATTTTCGCGACGAGAACGGCTCGATCAATTTTCATTTCGCTAAATGTCATCATTGGAATCTGACCGCAATACCACTTGATTTGAAAGGTATTTATCAAAAGAAAAACCTGCAGACAGTTTTGATGACCTTGACAGTACTTGTGCAAAAAGGAATAGAGATCGACGTAAATGCCATTATACAAGGCTTAGGGAGTGTTGTAAAATCTACAGGTTTGCAGGGACGATGGCAGGAAATCAGCGATAATCCATTGGTAGTATGCGATACAGCGCATAACTTCAGTGGAATTGAAAACATAATTGATCAAATCAGGAATACACCTTACTGTCTGCTGCATATGGTATTGGGCTTTGTTGCCGATAAAGACATCCATTCGATAGCCGGAATTTTACCAAAATCTGCCCGATATTACTTAAGTGAACCAAATATTCCAAGAGCAAAAAAGATTATGGAACTCAAAACAGTTTTTGAAGAATTCAAATTACAATACGAAACATTCTCATCTGTTCCCGAAGCTTATCAGGCAGCAAAAAAGCAGGCAACCGAAAGCGATTTTATTTATATTGGTGGCAGTACTTTTATTGTGGCCGATTTCCTGCAATGGCTTAACAGTCATCAGTGAGCAGCTATCAGTTAACAGTTTTCAGATCACAGATCAAAATAATAAATCCATAATTTACCAGGTCCCTATACTATCACTAAGCAATATCATTGAGTGCAATGATTAATCTCATTCATCTAAATACCAGTTATTCATTTAATTGTCCCAATTTTGAAATATTACATTCCAAGTAGAAAGATCCTCAAATAATTCCTGCCAAATATTTTTAGGAAACTTATTGAATGTAGAGACTGATTTTCAAAAATTGATCCACCCTTACTCAATTTATTAACTGTATTTATATTAGACAATACAAATCTTAAATAAAGTTATAATGAAAAGAAAGATATTTTTTAATGGCTGGATTGCCCTCATTATATTGGTTGGCTCTATAATTTTAGTTTCTGGTTGCAAAAAAGATAAAACAGATAATACTGTCGCAACGGATTATTCACTGACAGAGCATTGGTTGTCTATCCCGGTCGTAACCAAACCTGTAGATGTTTTTTACCTGTATCCTACATCATGGCAAAAAGTTAATCCTACCGATCCGAGTATTTGCAATATTGACAATCCTTCAATGTTAGAACACTCAAAATTGGCTTTTACAAGACAAGCAACTGCATTTGAAACCGTAGCAAATGTTTTTGCACCCTATTATCGACAGCTGGATATAGCATCACGGGCTTCTATGACCAATGAACAACAGGAAGAAACGGTAGCAGGTATACCGACATCCGATGCAATAGCTGCTTTTGATTACTATATTAAACATTACAACAATGGACGACCTTTCATTCTGGCAGGTCATTCACTGGGGTCAAATGTATTATCTTATTTATTATCAGGATACCTGAAAGATAATCCGCAGGTATACAGCAGAATGATTGCGGCATATGTTATTGGCTATTCGATCACAAAAGAATATCTTGCGAAAAATCAACATTTAAAATTTGCAGAAGGTCCGGATGATATAGGAATAATTATTTCGTACAATACTGAAGCGCCTGATGTAGCAATAGGAACCAACGCAGTCATGCTGCCGGATGGTATTGCAATTAACCCGATTAACTGGAAAAGAGACCAAACTTTAGCAACAGCAGCTCAAAATCTTGGATCATTGACACTAAATCCGGATGGGTCTGTCAAAGAAGGATTAGTAACACCGGTGATGAACTATGCAGATGCACAGATTGACACTGTGAAAGGGGCATTGATTTGCAGTACTGCAAATGAAGATTCGTTATCACCCGGGGGAACTTATGTCAGAGGAGTTTATCACAGTTTTGATTATCCTTTTTATTATTACAATATAAGGGAAAATGCGACCAATAGAATTAATAAATACCTGAACAAATAATCGCAAGAACATTAAATTACGCTCCTCGCAGGATATTTCCTCCTAAAAACAATATAAAGGTGAGTTGCGGGGAGTTTTTTTGACTACACTCAGAAGAACCAGATTAAAATGCTCTGAAAGAGCCTGCCCCAAATTTTTGCGGGGGCACAAGCATAAATATAGGATAAAGTACTATTGATAAAAAGCAATATGACTACTTAGGCTCTGAAATGATGTAAGATTATTTCCACTTAGGTAATGCATAAATATATATAGCATACATTTTACCTATAACATAAAATCCCACTGAAATCAGCGGGATTACAATTTGTGGGCGATGACGGGTTCGAACCGCCGACCCTCCCGACTTATTAGTCGGGATGCTCTGAACCAGAATTACGAATCAAAGTTT
>Ga0182027_10003554_pt1 | contig 24628 bp, 25 predicted proteins | sample 712E1DmetaG_FD_121300 | JGI IMG/M metagenome (GOLD analysis project Ga0182027, IMG submission 121300) | Permafrost microbial communities from Stordalen Mire, Sweden - 712E1D metaG (Illumina Assembly) | ecosystem: Environmental > Terrestrial > Soil > Wetlands > Permafrost | place: Sweden... | reverse complement strand
TTCCCATTGCGAGATAGGCCTGCGTTTTGGACGGAATAGTTATCTCGTAAAGTGAATGTCTCCGCAAATGAACGAGCAGCACATCCGCAGCCTGAAGCACTGGGGCAACCTCAGACACCGGACGCCGTTCGAGAAACAGCGTGTTATCAGGAGCCGTCGCTTTGGCTTTCGCCTTCAAATCGTCCAGCAGTCTTCCGTTTCCCATAAAAACAAATTGCACCTTTGGGTGCGTTTTGCCTACAATTGCGGCCGCCTCAATAACTGCGGCCAACCCTTGAGCACGGCCCATGCCCCCGGCAAACAGAATGTTGAACCTGCCTTCAAAGCCCGCGATCGGCTTTGCGGGCGCGCCTGACAAGTCTCCCAGAAGGGCATCTTCGTCGCACCAATTATACACCACCCTTATTTTGTCTTGGGGCACCCCTCGGCTCATCAGGATGCGCTTGAACCCGGGGGAGAGAACGACAATGCGCGCAGCATTCCGATATACCGCCTGACACGCCGCCGCGATAGGTCGCACCATCCAATGACTGCCCATGCCAGAGTTCATGACCGCGTCGGGCCACAGGTCCTGGATGTCAAAAATAAAGGGCACCGAACGCAGTTTGGACATCAAGACCGCATCCATGCCCTTTGTCACCAGGCCATAGACGTAGAGAAGGTCGGGCTTCCACCCGAAGAACAACGGCGGCAGTGCGGCAGCGGCGAAGGTCCCGTAGCTCAGCACACGTCGAAGAGCCGAATTGTCGTGGCTTGGAAACAACGGCACACGCAAAATGGGCACACCTTGCAGCGTTTCCCGCTGCCAGAGCCGCAGGCGGTAACCAGGGTAGATGCGACCTCCCGGATAGTTGGGAAACCCCGTCAGAATGCGCACTTCGTGCCCGTGCCGCATAAGTTCCCTCCCAAACGGGACGCTTTTGAAAAAAGGCTCCGGCGTGCAAAATTGGGTTAGGATGAGTATCCTCAAATCGGAAAAAGTCGGTGTCCGCCCAGCCCAGTTGGTTGCCGCTAGACGATATCTGTGTCGGCCCAACTCAAGAACCAGTTGGCAGATTCATATATCTCGCTCCGATCCCGGGTTTGCCCCAGCAACCTCACGCTAAAACAGAGCCGGTGCGGATGGAGCCAAGGCGGTACCTGCATAAACCCAAATGCCCGAAGCGAATCCCGGATAAAGCTGTGAAAAGGCAGCAGGGCGCTTAAGAGCCATGCCTTTTCGCCCAATGCCCACTGCCGGAAATCCTGTAGCAATAACTCGCTGACTGCCGGGAAGTTTGGGTCCGACAGGAAATCCACCAGAAAAGCAGCCCTGACTCCTCGAAATACCATGATCCGTCCGATCCAGTATCCGAGAACCTGCTCGCCTTTTCGAACCCACCGCATGCAATAGGCCCCCTGCGGATGCCCCGCAAACCGCCAGCGGTTATACTGTGAATCGCGAATCACTCCGATTCGGACATGAGAGGCTACTTGCTTCCACAGACCATCCAGCGCTGGATCACCAAAACCCCCTGCCTCCACCTTAAAAGATCCCAGCGCGCACGAATCGGCCACAGCACTCTTAGCCTTTCCGATAAAGGGGAATTTCCTCGAAAAGGCAGATGGTCGCACCGCCCACGGAAACGGATGCAATGGTTTTCTGCCAAGCGGTCCCGTGATAATTCCGACCGAGCGGCGGTTGGAGAATCCTGCCACGAAGGCGAAACCCTCACGTTCCAGCCGGGCATATAGGTGTTGCGCAACACGGGTATAGAGACCGTTTCCGCGCGCGTCAGCATCCGTCATCGCAGCCACCGAGTATGCTCCCCGAACGGTCTCGCCCAGCAATTGGAACCGCATGGGCATCGCACCAGCGTGGGCCGCAATCTTCCCACCCCATTCCGCCACAACTCGGGGCTGCGCGCCCTGCGGACCATCTCTGAACTCCCATGCCGGAGTAATGCCGCTCGCCGGATCAGGAAATACGCTGTTCCAGAGGTCCAGAACCCTCTTGTCATCCTTTCCCGTAACGAAGTCCCTTACACTGCCGCTTTTCAAAGTGGGGTTGGACGCTGCTTCGCTAATCTCGGTCTGTCTCATGACTTGTGGGTGATTTTGGGGACCATTTCGGGCTTTTGCAAGCCTCTGTTGCGTGTTTTCGTGACGTGTCGGCGGTTCCTTTCCGGAGTCCGGGATGCCTTTATGGCCGGCGCGAGCACGAAAGTTCCGTCAAATCCGGGAGCGACCGGCGAACGCGCGTTCACCTTGGAAGATCGTGCATTCTCAATCTCCTATCGCTGCGGCAATTGTAGTTTCGCCGTGGCCGACGAGTCCCCGGCAATTGAACCAAAACGAAGACGGAGTTTGCTCTCCCGGTGGGAAGTGAATAACGCCAAATTGGACTATTCTTGGCCATGGATCCTTGCGCCACTGGCCAAGCTCTTCCCACACGCTCCCGTCCCGGCTGGCCCAGAAGTGGGCACAACGATCCTTTTCGTTCACACCACGTTCGACACCGGTGCTTATGAGCACCGTGCCCCCTCCAAGGCCACCATTCCCATGACAAGGTCCCTGAACCTCTCTTACCGGTGTTGCTCTGTGCGAGGAGCGGCACCACCGCATGATGTAATTGGGTGTGCGCCCCGCATCCATTCCGGCATCCGTACCCCAATACACCGCCTCCGGCGCAAAGACTACGCCAACGGCTCGCCACAATTGTGAGCCTCCCCCAATCTGCTCCCAGGTTTCGCCTGCGTCCTTTGAGCACAGCATCAGACACTCCGCATCCGCATCGCCTGTCCCCATCCACAGGCACTTCCCCCACGGGTCCCATTGGATGAAGTGTATGTGGCGCACTTTTCCCGCTGAGAATTCATAGACCATCTCATACGAACGGCCATGGTCACGGCTGAGGAATACCCCAATGGGCTGCGATCTGTCCATGTTCAAGCAGTACTCGCCATAGTAAACCCTACCATCCGGCAGGACGCAGAAGCCCCGAGAGGCAGGCTTATTTCCAGATCGCAGCCGACCCACAACCCGGAAATGTTGACGCCCAGGCTCCAGCCGAATCAGGACGCCCTTGGCAAGACCGATAATGCCACCGTCTGATGCGGGCCAAAGGTGATGAATCCCCAACCTTAGCGCCTGGCGTAGAACACGAACCCGGGCAAGCAATTTCCAAGGGCAGCTTACAGGCAGGATGCCGATGGGTGTCTGGCCGCGCGAACCGTTCTGCCACCAAGCTCGATACCCGGACGTCATCAAGGATCTATCCTTTTCTCCCCACAAGGTCCGGCAGTTCGGGAATCGCTTGTAAATCTGCAGCCTCATCAGTTGCCGCCGCGCGTCAGCGGCCCATAGACATGTATCGGAGCGACGGCTCTGCGCGCGGCTCTTTTAATTCGCTGCTACCATGCTCCGATAGGAATCCGATCCGTTGCGCGGATTATCACGATCACTGCGGCAAATTAAATCGCCGGTTTGTGTGCTATGAATTGCAGTGACAAGACTCGAAGTCCCGAGCGGCCCTCTGCAAAGAATCCAGAGTCTGTTGAGCCGTTTGTTCCCATGTGAATTGTTTGATGCGGGCCTTTGCGCGCTCTTGCCAGAGCTGGCGGTCCAAGTCGCTCATTGCGAGCGCCTCCTGGATACGGCCAACCAGCGCGCCACTGTCGCCCCACGGGTAATAAATAGCGGAGTCTCCGTAGATCTCGGGCATCGGGTCGTGATCGCACGATATGCAGACGCAACCGTGCCCCATGGATTCAAGCACGATGTTCGAGATGGACTCGGCGCGGCTGGTGAACACGAATGCGAGGCATTCTTTATAACAGTGCGTCATTTCTTCGCGAGAGATCAGGCCGAGCCATTGGACATGGTCTGCAATGCGAAGCTTCGCTGCCAATCGCCGCAACCCAGCGACGTATCTCGAGCCGGCCGCTGGCGGAGATCCCGCAATCATCAGGCGCGGAACAGGGATTCTCTGGCGCACCAATTTGCCGAGGGCATGCAGCAAATCTTCCGTCCCCCGGTAGGGAGCGAGAACCCCGGCGGTAAAGAGATAGCGGCCGGACGACTGCTCATCTGTTGGCGTCGCGCCGGCAGCTTCCGAGGTATCGAAGCCGTAGCGTACCACGTCAATCCGTCCGGGATCGACCCCCAGGCGGGTGGTGATCTGGCGCTGCATGTAATGAGAAACCGTCAACACCCTGTTCGTCCGACGACAGGCCAGCCTGTACTCCCGCCGATACACCAGCAAGCGCCCGCGCCACAACAGCGGCAAAGAGTAATGCGGGGATTGGAGCGGTTCAACATTGTCGAGCAACGTGACAACTGGGAATTGGGGCAGATGCACAGACCGTCCCGTGGCGATAAACACAACATCGGGCTTATCCGCCTCCGCCATTGCGCGCAATCGACGGAATGAGCGCAACCAATCCTTCCCCGGGAACAGCCGGACGATCTCTGCGGGCAGGCTGAAAGAACGATGGATTGTATCCGGCAGATAGACACGCAGATGCTCGACTCGCGGGTGTTCCAGCCAGCGGGCAACGAGGTGTTGCAGGAACTTCGCAGTCCCGCCGCCGACGCCAGAGCGCAAAGGCACGAGGATATCGATGTCCATCGCATTCAGATGTTCTGCTCAGACCGATCATGCGAGATTATAGCCTCGTTGGATCGAGAGCGTTTGCACCAATAATACATGTCAAGCAGTTGTTCGCAACCCGTTGGCTGGCGGCTCAGTGTCCCACCGCAGGTCTCTGAGCATTCTTTTTAGCTCGGCCATCCAGAGCTGGCTGTTCCATTGCTTTTCGATGGCTAAGGCGTTTTTCGACATGGCCTGCCGCAACGGTTCGTCTTCCGCCAGTCTTCGGATCGCTTGGCTCAAGTCTTGCGGACTCCTGGGGGGGACCAGGAATCCATTCCAAGCATTTTTGACCAACTCGGCCGCGCCAATTTTCCGCGTGCATACTACCGGTTTGCCCATGGAAAGCGACTCGTTCACTGCCAATCCCCAAATGTCGCCTTCGCTGGGCAGGACGTGAAAATCAGAGGCTGCGTAATACTTCACCATTTCCGCGTAAGGCACGCCCGGCAGATGTTTGAAACGCAGTCCCTGGATCGTTTGGAGGGTGAGCAGTGGCGCGCGGTGCGGGCCGTTGCCCATGACAAGCAGAACCAACCTCTTCCGTGTGGCGTCAGGGACAAGCTGCACAGCCTCCGCCAGATCTTCGAGGCGCTTCCAGTCCAGGAGCCGGCTTACACAGAGTGCGAGAAGATCTCCGGCCTGGACCCCCATCTCGTTTCGGATCGTTTCTCTATCTGTTGCCGCCTGCCGGCCATCTCGATAAGACGCAAACGCCTCCACGTCCTGACTGAAGTAACTGTTGTAAATGGAGTGCGAGGGAAACCCCCAGGCCATCATGTATCTCCTGCCCGATTCGCCGGGGGTCATCGTGCCTTGGCAACGCCTGCCGAGGAGAAACCAGCGGAGGCTTTGGCTCGGACGGAAAGTGGTTTCAGGGAATCCGCCGTCGTTCGTCAGGAAGAAGGCGTGGTTGCAATTTGGTCTGATGATCCTCAAGGCGTTAAGCCCCGACATATCGCCAAGGAGATGGACTATCCGCCTTGCCGGGTCTCTCCTTGCTATTTTTGTCAGGCCGGGCGACCAGGACAAATGGTTAGAGAACACAACCGTCTCCGGGACATTGACACAGGCAAAATCCATGTCCCCAGGCCGATACACCCAGGGACGATCGGGGTCGGGATGTCTGGTCAGCACGACAAGGCTTCCAGGAAATTCGCGGTCTATCATTCTCCAACGGTGCAGCATGTATGGAGAAAGAAGATTTGTGTAGGAGTAGAATGCGACTGACATGGGGTTCTTCCTGCTGAGGCGGGGCCGTCAGGATCGCTCCAAGCCTGCTGTTTTTAAGGCTGGCATCGTTTCGACGGGGCGGGGCGCAGCTGCCCGGGGTTCGATCCGACCGGAGTGCGGGCAAAAAACTTGCTCAACAAAGGCACGTTGCCAAACTCCGGGCGGAGCAAAGGGTTGTCATAGAACGCCGCTGTCTCCCGGGGGACAGGCCGGTGCTGAACAAGGCCCCTCTTGCGCCCCTTCAACCCGGCGCCAAAAACCTGGCCAACAGTCCCCGCCCCCACATCGAGCGCCCACCGGCGCGCCGCCAGCAGAATATAACGGCTGCTGTTGCGGAAGGCCATTCGCCTCGGGAAGTACTTGTAATAAGTGCGCACATTATTATAGACTCGGCGGATTCTTCTATATTTCATGGCTTCGCCCTTGGCTGGGGAGTTATTGTGATAAACTGTCAATTCCGGTGTGTACATGATTTGCCAGCCATCTGCGCGAACTCGAATGGCAAAATCGAGTTCCTCGGCTCCGAAGTCGCATTCTTCATCAATACCTCCGAGTTCTGAGTAGAGGGCGGATCGAAAAGCAAACCCGGCGCCATGATGATTCGCCACCTCGCACGGGGCGCTCCCATGGTCGTTCTGCAGTTCACCGGTCTCAGGGTGAACAACACGAAACGCGAGGATACCTGCATGTGGGAATTGCCCGAACAAATGGGGCGCCTTCTTCACATCCTCCATCGCGATGGCAGTATCATCGTCCTGCGCCACCACAAACTCCCTTTGAACCCTGGCGAAGCCGGAATTGCGCCCTCCTGCAACGCCGAGATTCTTGTCGTTGAGCACGACAACGAGTTCCGCCCGGCGTCTTTGCAAGTCTTGCAAATAGGCCTGGGTACCATCGGTGGAATTGTTATCCACAATGATCATCTCCAGCTCCCCGGGAGCGCCGCATTCTGACAGCAGTCGCTCGATGTTCCTGCGCAGATCTTTAAGCCGATTATGAGAAAGAATGACCAGAGATACGGGCAGCATAAGTTGTGCGGGCGTCTCTTGCAGGCCCCGCCCACGGACGGGCGGCCTTCCAAGCGCTCGCTAAGGCTCTTCTTCCGCAAACGCGGTTATTTGACTCTTCTTGCGGGGATACCACAGTAGATGGAATCCGTTTCAGTATCAGTCGCGACTACGCTGTTTGCGCCGATAACTGTGCCGTTGCCTATATTGACAGCCCCAATTACAACAGCGCCAACATAAATAACCACGCCAGATCCAATCGTGGGGTACTCGGGACGCTTTCTGTCTTTTCTGCCAATAGTGACATGTTGGTAGATCACGACATTCCTGCCTATTGTCACGTTTTCCCCTATGACGATTCCGGTTGGATGGTCCATAATCAATCCGCCGCCTATGTCCGCTGTCTCGCTGATACAGCACCCATATTTACGAGCCAGCTTGTTCTTGAACAGTCTCGCCATCCTGAAAAATCCGCGCTGCTGGCACACTCTGCTCAATCGGTAGAGAATTATAGCTTTTACTTGCGGGCACGATGGCAGCAAGACGTGTCTGGCCACTCTTATGCACGTCCATAGACTCTTTCTCTGAACTATTCCGAGATCGTCGCATATGTCATCTATGGCTCGGCGTTTCATAAGCGGATTTAGGTATTGCCCAGAGGGATGCATTGGGGCTAATGCTGCGGAAACCGAAACAAGAATCAGGGCGCAGCGCCAGCTTGATGAACCGCAGTGCAGAGCGCATCGCGAAAGGCGGACTGAATGCGGGGCAGATTGTGGTTGGCTTCCGCTACGCGTCGCGCAGCGGCGGCCAATCTCAGCCTCTCGGAGTTGTCGGTAATGATTCGTTCCAAGGCGCCTGCTAAATGATCCGCGCCGCGATGATCGACCAGGGCACCCCAGCCCTCTTCCCACGCGTACCGGGCAACCCCGGCCCGCCCGTCGGAATAGACCACAATGGGGCGGCCGCTGAACATGAACAGGTGGGCTTTGGAAGAAACCGAAAGGCAGATAGTCTTGACCGTCTCATCGAATCGCTCCGGGAGGAACAGAATATCCGCCCCTCGGAGCACGGACGCGAGACCGGCGTGCGAAGGGCAAGCCTCGAAACGCACATGACGAAGCCCGCTTCCGTGCGAATTGCTTTCGACAAGCCGTCTTGCTGGAAAAACGGTTGCGCGGATTTTGAATCCCTTGCGGTGCAGAATCTCGCAGGCAGCGTCGAGGTCTTCGAGCAAAGGCAGGCGATGGCGGTCGAAATCGCCGGTCGCAACGATCCAGCATTCGTCCGGTTTCGCCAGTCGAGTTGGGGGAATCGCCTCGAAACGGCCGAACTCGTCCCCGTGCATCAGCAGGGCAAACTCCTTTTGGTAGCGCCTCAGGTATTCGGCGCACATATAGGGATTGAACGCCAGCCGCACCGTTGCGCGCTCAACCAGTTGACCCGAGGCTCTGAGCACAGCCTGGCGCGCGAAGCGCGCGATCGGCGGCAGGCCAACGGCATCCGCGCGGTAACGGTTCTGGGGCCAGTCATCGGTGGGATAATAAGCCAGGGGCAGGCCAAGACGCTCGGCCAACAACAGCGGCAACCATGTGAACGCCAGGTTATAGCCCTGCGCAAACACAATATGCGGCTCAAAACCCTTCACCCAATCGAGCATGCTTGAGGACAGGCGAGGACGGAACAACAACTCGTATCCCCCTCCGTCGATAAGCCACCGCGTGGCCCAATTGCGGACAAATGCAAACCTGCGTGTTGAGCCGCCCGCAGAGGCGGCTACAGCGGGATTCGCCTCGGCGGCTTCCTTCTGCGCTTCGGCTTTCAAACGATAAAAAAGCTTGCCAAACCGCCGGTCAACCGGCGAAAGCCGGTAGTAGCGCCCGCAGAAGCCCTCGTCACCGTTGTCTCCGCTGCTGTAAATTTGAGCAAGATTCTCTCGCGGCCACTGGCCGAATAGATTGCGCAGGAGAAGTCCGTTGTTGACAGTATCGGCAGCATTGATGCGTCCAATGGCCACCACAAGCATGCGGGGATATTCACTGGTTTCAAGGTCGTCTGGCATGTAGTTGTTATGGCATCCGCAAAGAGGGAGGGCCGCGTACTTGTCTTTTAGCGGTGTTTGCGTATGCCGATGTTTGCGGTGTCGATGGGTTGGAAGCCGATCCCCAATGCCGGAGAAGTCGGTCGCAGACGATAATCGTCATGAGACTGGGCCACGAAAAGCGGATCGGCGATTATCGAGTGCGCATCGAGGCTGCGTTTTTGCCAGTCGGCAAAGGACGCCACTCCCGCAACCCCTGGCGGTTGGCCGCTGCCCGCGTGCCAGTAAAGATTGTCGTCGGCGGTCATCACGCCGTCGTGGATGTTTTGGACCGAAAAGAGCAAGGCGCCTGGCTCCGAATAATAGATGATGTTGTGTGCGAACACGTTGTTCCGGCTGTTGTCGGCGAAGTTGGCGAACACGGCCTGAGTGCTCTTTCCGCCGACGAAGATATTATTCCAGACCCGGTTGTTTTTTCCGCCTTGGAGCATGAGGCCGCCATTCGGATTGCGCCAAGTGATGTTGTGGTGGACGTCATACCCTCCGGCGAACGAGTCGAGATAGATCGCCCAACCCAGGTTGACCTCCCTCCCGTTGTCGGATGAGTAACCGATGACATCATGCACGATGTTGTACCGGATCGCGCTGCCGCTGATAAACTGCCGATCCTGCTGAGTCACCTCGATGCCACCGGTGTCATACGTTTCCGTGCCAATGTTGTACAGAATATTATACTCGATCTCGTTGTGCATGCCGGGGTTCTTCAAGGAGATGCCATAGCGGGAGATGTCGTGGATGAGGTTGTGCGCTATGAGGTTATTCTCGCACTTGCCTCCTTCGAGAACCACGCCACCGATATGTTTGTAAACTCGGCCGCAGTCGTGGATGTAATTGTCGCTGACGGAATTGTTGGATGTGTCGCGCAACACCACGCCGCCCTCGGCGCCGTGGGCTATTTCATTGCCGACAATCTGATTATGGCTGCCACCCTGGATGCATACGGCGCATTTGCCGATGTTGCGGAAGACACAATCAGCGACTGCGCAGGCCGTTGCATTACTGAGATACACTACCCCGTCGCTGCCGCAATCGTAGCCGGCGCAGCCGTCGTCTGGCGAATAGTCCGTATCACTGATGTGCAGACCCCGAAATACCAAGTTGTTGACCTTCGCGCCGGTCTGGGCGTCCCCCTTCAGTTCAAACACCCGCCCCACGACCGGGGCTACGACAACGGTATCAGTGGTGATCGGTTTCTTGGGCCACAGTCGAAGCTGGCCGGTCTGGCAATCGAGATACCATTCGCCGGGGCTGTCGAGCGCGTCCGGCACGTTCTCGACAAAGTAGCGGTCGCCGGCGCGTAGCTTGGCGACACACTCCTTGCCACTTACAGTGACGATATTCTTCTGCGGGTCCACATTTTTGATGGAGACGATTTCCTTGAATGCGCGGCATTCCTGCGATTGGAAGATATGCAACTCCGCACCCGGGACAGCCCACTCGGGTTTGATGTCTCCGGGTTTGAAACGGAAAACGCCGAGATCCCCTCCGGCGGCATCGCCGAGGACCATTTTCTCGCTGCGAAAGCGGCCGAAGTCCTGTGCCGATATGAGAACGAGATGGCAGCCAGGCCGCAGCCGCGGGAGTTCGGGTAACATGGGTGCCCAAGCAGGGTCGTCGCAAAGCGCATACCCAGCGGTGTTCAGGCAGCCAGTCTCAAGGTTCTTCCAGCGAAGCGTATGTTTTCCTGCCGTGAGGCGCAGCGTGGCACTGCGCGACCATCTGTATTTCTGCCAGCCCCCGGTATCGGAGAGATTCGTCAGCGAAATGGATGCGCCGCCGTCAACGACCAAGACCACGCGGCCGCTCATGTCGGCGATTCCACAGTTGGGTTTGTTGTCGGCGCCATACTGGATCCAGACCGCGTAATCACTTCCTGCCGGAATATCGGCTTCGTATTCCACCCATTCGCCCGGATTATTGATGCACCCAACTACATGCCCGAAACCGTCCGCGTTTCGATCTACATAAAGAAAGCCTCCTCGGCAAGGATCGGCCTGGTCGAGATTAGGTGTGCGCGCACGGATCATGCACTCGTCATCGGCACCTGCATCGTCCCTCACAAAAAGCTGGCGGAAAAACCACCCTCCCCCTTTGGCCTGCGCCAAGTCCACCACTTGGATAGGGCCACGGCCGAGCTTGAAGCCAGCGATCCGTCTGCCACCGATCAGCAATGGTCTTTCGTCAGGATAGGCGGCGTACGTGATGGGGTTCTCCTCAGTGCCAGAGTCCTCCGGCATGAATGTGACCGTTTCGGTCAGGTAGTACGTCCCGCCGCGAAGTTGCACCATGACTGGCGCATTGAGCTGCCCCGTGGACTTGAGGCGGCGGATTTGATCCCTTGCCCGCCCGATCGTCGCGAAAGGGCCGTCACTCGCAGCCGCATTCGGCCCCGGGAGTTTGCCAGTCCACTGGTCGTTGCCGTTCGTGGCAACATAGAAATTAACCCCACTCGATGCATGAAGCGCGACAAGAGGGATACCGGCCCATGCGATGGTAGCCCAAAGAGTCATCCGCGCAATAAGGATGTTTCTTTTTTGCATCCTAACTCGCAGGCTCCAGGGCTTCTCGGTAGATCTGGACTTGGCGTTGAACAATTTGGTTTAAATTGTGGCGTGTAGCAGCGACTGCGCGCCCCCGTCGGGATAACCGCATAGCCAGTTTCTGGTCCGACAGGGCGCGCTCAAGTTGGTAAGCACACATCACCGCATCACCTGGAGGAAAGAAGAGGCACGTCTCCTCATCGCGCCCGAGGTACGCGGTCCCGCCGGTAAATGAAGCAACAATCGGGGTCCCGATTAGCATCCCCTCGGCCATCGCGACACAATAACTCTCAATGAATGTCGGAACCAACAATGCATCTGCGGATAGCATCTCCCTCACCACGTCCGGCCCGGGCAGAGATCCCAGCCATTCCACGCGATCCTGCAAGCCCGCCTCTCGCACAATACTATTAATCCAGCGCACGTAGCCCTCTTGTCGGAGCCCCTCCCTCTGAAAGGGGCCGGCCACTCTCAGTCGGACGCCGGGGTACCGGTTGTTGAGAACGTCGATGGCGCGGATGGCCACATGCAGTCCCTTAAACGGCGAGGGATAAGCCGAGATCGAGAAAACGACTTTCCGACCTTGCGGCTGCCACTCAGGACTGGCTTCGAATTCCTTCCTCAAAGCCAAGTCCGTTTTGAATAGCCGTGCCGTCGGGTTGATCGCTCGCACCTGACCCGCCATCCAGGGCGACTGCACTGTAATCATTTGGTGCCCGCGAATTATCTGGCACTCCTGCGTTTCCCAGAGCCTAAACTCGCGCCGTTGGTGATAAAGCGTGTGGCGCTTGATCAACTCTTTGGGACCGATGCACCGTAGCGTTTGCACCAAAGAAAGTCCGCCATAGAAGACGTCGCCGATGGCCTTCTTTAGGCCCTGCATCTCCAACAGCGACGGATACGTCAGCAGGCCACGCGCAGGCAGCAACCCCCAAAAGGATTCGGTTCCCCATGTGTGAACTAGGTCGGGGGAAAATTCCTTGACGGCCGCGACGATGGCTTGGACCAGCGAAGTCGCCGGCAGGCCACCGCGACCCAACCGGGCTCCCACGGGCACAAGCCACTGCTTCACTTGGCGATAATCGCGTCGGGTGAACAGCCTTACCGGACCACGGGCAATGATTCCCAGTTCAACGGCGTCTGAATTCAACAGCCCTCGAGCCATGGCCCCCAGCCATGTACCAGTTCCGCCGGCATTCGAATCGCTCACCGGGCAGTTGCAAAACCACAAAACTCGCATATCAGCGGTTTGCCGCCTGGCGGCTCGAAGGGACTTTCTATCGCTGACCGGCGGCCGTGGCGCACAAAAACAGCGAACATCGTTGCTTACGTTAGGGACGGCAGATTCTAACTCGTCGAAATCCGCTCGCTAGAAGCGGCACTCTTGACTTAAGCAGGCGGCGGACCCGCATCTCGAAGGGAACATTAAAGTTTTTCATACTCTGGCAACAGCAATTTGTGATGGAATCGCTTGGATGTTAGCGTTTTGCCTCTCGACTTGGGACTGATAGCCCTTGAGGGCCGAATGAACAGCCATTGCTACGGAGGTAAACCTGCAACTCATGCACCGCCGCCTGAATGTCTTTGAGACCCTCCAGCCTCCATGGTTGAGCGCAGGGGGGCTGCTTCAGAAAGCGGCGCAAGAGACATTTAACACGAAGCAGTGCCAACTGCGACAAGCAAACCGCCAAAGCGAGCACGCCGGCGGCACAGCCCCGCCTTGTACGCTGCAGGGCCGTCCCATAGGTTCTACAGATCATCAGCATGAACCCAGGGTGGAACATGAGCAACCAAGCGTAAAGCCGGGGCAAATCGAACTCCTGAAGCAAATCCTCGCGTCCACAGGCCAACAGCGTTTCAAGGCTCGCCTCCGCCCAAATCGTCGGGACTGAAAAAAAAGGAGGAACCATGTCTGTCCACTTTGCTTCACAGTCCCTAGGCAGATGGCGCTGGTCGCTCAATCGCCCGACATGTTGGCGCAACCCGCCTAACCCCGCCGTGCTCTTAAACGAGGCACCCGGCAGAAAAAGGGGGTAGTCAATCCTGCATACGCGGCGTGCAAACTGCGCAATTGCAACGCTGGCCGCCATGTCCGGGCTAATTGCCGGAAAATAGGAACCACAAAGTCTCCTTACCTGCTCCATAATATCTCTCCGTACTAATCCATAGTACAACTTTGGCAAGTCGTGGAATTTCTGACCCGCGTCATTCAGGCACTTTCGCAACTCCTTCTCTACAACGGGAAACGTAATGGCACCGGAGAATTCGACGATGCGCAATTCTCCTGGCCGCATGGCACTACGAGTACTCATGGAGAGATCTGGCCAGACGAAGGTTGCGGCACTGCTCGGAACCAGTGCATCGAAACCTTCATTCTTGGCCCACCGTGCTGCCGCCACGATCTCAGGCTGTATTCCGTCGTCGTCACCGAGAAGGCAGACGTACTCCCCTCCGGCACGCGCCAGAGCGCGATTACAGTTCGTGATAACATCAACCCGCTCTGGGACGTTTTCGTATTTCAACCGCCGATCCACCCTGAACGATTTGACGAACTCCTGCAGTTCGTCGGTGTCACTGTTGTCTTGAATGACAATTTCAATGTCTTTGTCCGGCAATGTAAGCAAACCGCTAATACATGAGCGTGCATAGCACGCCCGGTTGCACGTTGGAATGACAATTGATAGGATTGGAGAGTCAGCATGCACGCGTCGGCAAATGTAAATTTTACTGCTCCAAACGAAGCCCTGCCGGACAATATTGTTCCTTGGCGAATCTAAGTTCGAATAAAACTATGGACACACCTATCAATCAAACTGCTGAGGACATGCCGTGAAGCCCGGGCAGTTGGGAGCGCAGCCACTGCTCGACAAGCAACGGCACCAAAACCCACCAGGTGACCGTAACCCACAAGAAATGCCGTGATAGGTTGCCTCGTAAATGTCGCGCAAATCCCGCATTTTCCCTGCCGAGTTCTTGCGTACGGATAGCCATGCCAGCTCGCGGTTGAGCGCGGCCGAAATGTCCATGTCGGTGAAGGCCAGCACACCCGCCAAAGTGGAATAGAGACCGACCAGCGCGGCACAAAACAACAGGCCGAGATCACACCCCAGACGCGGGCGATGATATTGGCAACGATGCTTCGCCTGATCATTCAAATCCAATCAAAATAGGGAACATGCCAGCCATTAAGAAACGGACTTCCCATGCGAGCCGATATGCGAAGCCACATCGCCTTGTTTTGGGGCTGCCATACCACAAGTCCGTTCTCAGCAAGCCACTGTGCGAAGGGAGCTCCCGCTTGCCCGTTGACAAGAAGTTGGCCAAATCGCTTTGTAACAGCAATCCAAATCGTCGCCCAAAGTGAAGGCGGCGCCACCATCTCGTAAAAGTAGCCGATGCCGTCCTGCTCGCCTACGAGAGCAAAACCCTCGCCATCATCATGGCTCTGGACAGAGAAGCACAACACTTGCACAGCTGGGATGGGAATAGCCCGGTAGTCGCGGGCATTCCGTACAACGCGCACGGGAAGCGAATTCGCCCGCAGACGCTCGAGCCAGCCAACATCCCCTGAAGCGAGAGGCCAGCATGAAACAATATCAAGCCTCTGCGAAGCGCTGGACTTTCCGGCTTGACCGAAAAGCCCGCGATCATGCAAGACCCATCCGGCGCGCTCATAGAACGATGGATTTCCTGTCCATAGGATGCCGAAATCCACTTCCCTTTCGTGCAGCAATTCCACCACCGAGGATAGAAGTTTAGAACCGATGCCTCTGCCCCGATGCTTTGAATCCACCCACACCATGCCGACCATGGCCCCACGCCAGGAGTGTTCTTCAGCAGACCATTCGAACATCCTCATTGAAACAGAGCCACATAAGACTCCACCCGATACCGCAACCCAGATTTGCTCGATGTTATCCAGTGACAAGGTATTGGGGAATCGTTTGCACAGAGAAAGAGAGCGCTGCTTGCTGCGAACGAATTCATGGTCGAGGTGTTCAATAAGACCGGTTAGTTCAGTGGCTTTACACCCTCGAATTTCGACCTTCATAACACCAAGCTTCAGCCTCATTGCAATTCCTGGCAGATTACATCTGCAATTCCGGTGCGATCATCCTCCGTCACCCACCAACCACAAGGGATGCTTAGACAGTGAGCGGAAAAGTAATCCACTCCGGGAAGCGCCTCACTACCGCTTCCAAAACAGGTGTAGTGGTCATTGCGGAGATGGACTTTGGAGGCGGACACCCCCTTCTGTCGAAGCCTCTGGAGCAGCTGATCGCGTTCTAGTGCAAGGAAGGTATAGACCCAATAGGCGGAGCGCGAATCCGGCGGGCGCTTGAGCACCGTGATACCCGGAACCGCAGCCAGCGCTTCATCATAATAAAGCCCATTCTCCTGATAGCGGGCAATGGTCGAAGGCAGATGCGCCATTTGCGCGACGCCGATAGTGGCGGCTAAGTGGCTCAGGTAGCTGTTCCACCCGGCAATCGGGATGTCGGAGGCGGGATTAATCTCGCCATCCCCGGTTCTAAAAGTCGGCTGATGGATGCCATACCGTTTGAGCCACTGAAGTTTCTCGAAATCTCCTGCTCGTGCGCAGGCGATTGCTCCGCCGTCCTGGGTCGTCATGTGGCGGTTCGGATAGAAGGAGAAGACCGTATAGTCCGACCCGGTAGCGCCGATCTTCTTTCCGTGGTATTCGGCGCCGAGCGCTTCGCCCGCGTCTTCGATGACGGCAAGGTTGTGAGCGCGCGCCACCGAGTGAATCGCTGCCAGATCGGCGGGGTTACCCGCCCAATGGTAAACCACAATGGCCTTGGTTCTCGGCGTAATCCTTTTCGCGATGGCCTGGGGATCAATATTACCCGTCAAGGGATCCACATCACACCAGCGGATATTGGCAAACAGATTCCGCACGGGGCAGCTTGTGGCCAGGCAAACCAGGGCCGACATGAGCACATCATCGCCAGGCCGGACCCCGGCTTGATAGAGGCAGAGGGTCAGGGCGGTGGAAACGTCACCATTCGCCGTCACCCAAGGATTCCCCAAGTAATCGCGGAGCAACCCCTCAAACTTCTCTACGTTAGGGCCGACGGCGATTTGACCTGAGTTCAGTACTTCCGCTGCCAAGTTTGCCACCGCCGATGGCATACGTACCTGGTACAGCGGAATACTCGAAACAGTCGAAGCTTTATTCATGGCTTGCCATTCTGGTTTTGAACCTGTTTTGAAACTCAACCGAAACGCCGCATGAGGACACGAGGCCTAAAGGACGCAGCCGAATCCGCCCGCCGTTGTAGGCCCGATCCGCTGATCACTACGCCTGCTGCGGATGAACCTGGCAAGGACACCACCAACGATAGTGTAAGGCGGCACATTCTTCGTGACCACGGCTCCAGCAGCAACGATACTGCCCGTTCCGATCCTCACACCGGCAAGGATTGAACAGTTGCAGCCGATCCATACATCATCCTCAATTACAATCTTCGCGTGAGTCCAAGGTTGGTTTAGCATCGGAACCTGAAGATCGCTGAATCCATGGTTAAACGCCGCGATGCAGCAGTTCGGAGCGATCATAACGTAATTGCCCAACTCGACTCCGTCCTGCCCCCCATTGATGAAACAGTTGTTGGAGACGGAACACTGTTTTCCCATCACCACACGCCCTAACAGCCTGTTGAAATATCCCGCCGAGCGCCGCGTGATGGCACGCGCCTACATGATCTCCTCGTGAAATCACGGGCAATGCAGGCCCGGTGCCCTCACCGGGCGAGTTTTTCAACAGGCTGCTAAGAAATAAACATTGCGGTAGATTTGGCAACTGTCGGCAAATTGATAGCCTTTTCTTTTCCAATAGCGCAATCGCCATCTACAGTACGGTCCTTCATTGGGAAGGGATACCACGATTACGCCCCAAATGCTCGCGAGCGAGCGGATCAGGTACCGGCAATAGCTGGCGATTCGATTCATCACCACCCGCCTTGCAGAACGGCGACCATTCTCTCCCGGTCCTCGTTGGTGACCCACCAACCACAGGGTATGTGCAACATGCGCGAATAGAAAGAGTCGAGCCCAGGGAGTTCGCGCCGGCTGGAGGCAAACACGGAATGCAAATCGTTGCGTTTATGGGCTTGCGAGTTGCCTATCCCCTGCTCCGTAAGGTAGCGCGCCAGGTCGTCTCGCCGATCAGCTAAAACGGTGTAGAACCAGTAAGACGGTGTGGCTGGTGCATCCCAAGTGCATAGATTCAATCCTGGAATTCCGCGCAGTGCCGCATCGAAATACCGACCATTGGAGATATGGCGTTCAACTACTGAAGCGATATGGTCTAATTGGACCAGCCCAATGGTGGCATTCACGTTGTTCATGTGGTACTTGTAGCCAACACTGCTCACATCCACTTCGGTACGGGAGGCTTGCCGGTCGATCCCAAACCAGCGGAGTGTGCGTCCCTTGGTTAAATCGCCAGCGTCTTTACAGGCCAGCATACCACCATCTACGGTAGTCATGTGTTTGATCGCTTGGAGCGAAAACATGGTGTATGCGGAGCCGGAGCCGATAGGCCGGTTGTCATAATGAGCACCCAACGCGTGCGCGGCATCCTCAATCACCGGGATTCCGGCCCGGGCGGCCACCTTCCTAATGCCGTTCATGGCGGCAGGGATACCGCCATAATGGACTACCATGATGGCGCGCGTTTGCGGGTTCACGCGCTCGGCGATGGAAGCGGCCGTGAGATTTCCATTGCCGGGGTCCACATCCGCCCAAACAATCTGTCCCCCGGCATGGCGGATGGCCATGTTCGTCGGCTCGGCGGTCATGGGCGTCGAGATGACTTCATCGCCTGAGTGAACCCCCGCGAGCACCAGGGCCGCGTGGAGGGCTGCGGTGCCACTGTAGAAAGACAAAACGTTCGGCAGCCCAACGAAGGCGGAGAACCTCCGTTCAAACTCATAAACCGGCTCCCCTTCACTAATCTGGCCGCTGTAAAGGACATCACGCAACCTGGGCATCAGCTCGTGCTCGGGCGCCATAAAGACCTTGAAGAGCGGAATCTGCTGTGATTTGGAGTTTTTCATTAGTATGTTGCTTTACCGCGCTTCTGTTGAATCTGTAGCCTTTCCAACAAATCACCTGTGCGAATGGCTTTCGGGATTCTTGCCTCCACTTCCGCAACCCGTGCGGCCTCCAAGCTACATGTTTCCCAAGGCAGCACTACCGGCTTCCCCGGAACTTGCCAAGTGCAAACATTGGAGCCGAGGATGGGCGCAGGCGAACACACAGAGTTTGTGGATGCGGTGGCCGAATCGCGACAGATAGTCCACGCGGAAAAGGAACGCGCAATCAAGAACAGGTCTGCTGTGGTCTGTAACATCCAACGATCATTTTGGAGGAGACCGGTACCGATGGACGAGAGAGGATGCCTTTCTCCATATTCGCGCTACGAGGCCCCCGCCCTTCCGCACAGAACGGACGAGCATCCGATCGTAGTAGTTATCAGTGCAGAGAAACAGCGGGTGCTTCATCGGAAACGCCATGGGCCTAACAGGAGCCAGGTATTTCTTGCCGGCTTCTAGTGTCACTCCATGCGCACCATCCATGCCGAAACCGATGTTCTCGACAAGACTGAACTTCGGCACCACACTCAACCCAGAGTTCGCTGCACGCACATAGTTCCACTGATAATCCCAGGTGTCAACCCTGCCGTTATATGCATTCTCGAAAGACCTATTATCCTCGGGCGTGAAGGGGAACAGCCGATGATATCCAAGTCTCTTGAACTCCGGCCAGCTCTTCATTTCAAAGTCATAGAACCTCCACGCTCGCTGCCATGTCGCCCAGCCCCATGAGAAGCCGCACTGGCTGAATAGATAGTCGATCTCAGTCCTATAACGGCCACTTAGGTAGTTATACCCGCTGATCTGCCAGATGTTGGTCGTTTCCCGATAGCGGTCCAGCATCTCGCCGCAGAACCGGAAAAAGCTTGGGTCGGGGAGCGTATCATCTTCCAAGATAATGCCCTCCCCAGCGTCATTCAGGAACCACGTCATCGCCTCGCTTTCCCCGCGGCCACAACCAAGGTTCGTGGACTGGAACTGCGTTTTGACGTTTCCGCACCAGTCGATCGCTCCAAGCATGGTGTGGATGCGACCTATCTTTTCCTGATCATCCTGGCGGCCCGGCCGCGGCCCGTCACACGCGACGTACAGGACCGACGGCCGTCCGGTCTTGATTCTATCCAGTAGTCTAGCCGTCAACTCCGGCCGGTTGAAGGCTATCAGAAGAACTGGGGGCGTTTGTTCGGAGTAGCGATTTGCTTGCATAATCAGATTTTCAATTAACTTCGAATCAACTTAGCAGCTCGCATGCTCCATGTTTGCCTCTTACACCGCAAGATGCCGAACCCCACGATCAACGCAGAAAAGTCACCGACAATCATACACGCCGCAATCACACCGAGCGTCTTAGGCAAGATGGCGACCAACGCTAAACAGACGAGGAACGGAGTCAGCGCCATTGCGATCACGCTTTTATACCACAGCGCGGCCTGGAGAATAAGGAGCGGTAAAGACGCTGCCGAGAGCGGCAGTTCCAGCGCCAGAATACGGATGACGGGAATCGCCGCCACATATTTCGGCAATATCAGACAGATAAACGGACCGACCGCCAGACACAAAGCCAACGCCAAACCACTTGCGGCAGCTACACTCAGCAAGGTCGGAAGCTTGGCATATTTGAGGCAAGCGGAGACATCCCCAGTCTCTCCGAATTTATGGGTCAGCTTCGTGATGAACATCTGGCGAACGGCCGCAGTGAGGGTCAGGGCCATCGCCTGGAAAGCTAGCGCCATACCATAGACACCTAAACCAGACTGGCCACAGTAGTGTAAAACGATAAAACTCAAGGAGGCACTCAGGCAGGAAGTGCCGATATAGCCGGGGATGGAGAGCGGCAGGGAGATCCTGGCCAAAGCCACCAGATCTTTGCCATCAAGCGCCGCCCTTACTTTAACCGGCACATAGCGCCGGCCCAGATGCAAGCCCACCGTACTCCCGAGGATGACACGCGCCGCAAGCCCCCAATACCCCCACACCTTTACAAGGGCGAGCGCACCAAAACCGAGAACACTCGTGATGACATTATTGTAGGCCAGGCGTTTGAAGTCAAACGATGTGCGATACATCACGCCTAAATAGGCGCCATAAATGGCAGCCCAAATAATCGGGATTTGAGCCCCCCAACCGACCGCCGAACGATAATCGCCCTGCATCGCACTCGTCAGCGACAGACCAGCAAAGATGGAGGAGAAAAACCAAGACAAGAGCAAATACCACCACTTGGCCGTGGCCGCCACATGCAGCGCTGCGATTTTGTTTCCTTGACCGAGTAAGTATGGGAATTGACGAGACAAACCGTCATGCACTACAACCAGACCGATATTCAAATAGGTAGTCAGGATGCCAAACTTGCGGAACTCACCAAAAACTTCAGGCGCGATCCAGCGGGCTTGTATGAGGCCACCCAGTCCCCCAAGCACGGCCACAAAAAGATTTCCGCCAGCGAATACTCCAAGCGTGCGGAAAGATGGAGTCTTTATTAGGTCTCTTAAGAATCGCATCTGTTAAGGGGGCGATCCCGAATGGCCCTAGTGAGCTGGGACTGATCTAAATCGCCATCGAAGGCCTCGCGGACATCATCCGACCCAGTATAGACCTGAATCACAATGGATACAAGCGGCGGGGATCAGACGTCTGCGATCGGAACCGGGCCTGAACCATTGGTTCGATCACCGCCGCCTCCCTGCCGAACAGATTCACGGAGGCCACCATCCCAATCGGCCTGATGGTCCGACTCCAATTCAATATCCAGTTCCAGGCCCGATCGAAAAAGGGAAGGCGACAGAGTGCGTTCAATAGCCAGGACTTCGCTGGCAACAAACCGGCGTCAGATGGCTGTTCAGGCGTCATTGGCTCGCAAGGGCGACAGGCGCACAAAGTGATTAACAGAAAGGCTCGAAAGTGATCGGTCAGTGCGCGGCGCCTTGGCCGCATCCGGAGCCGGAATTTGAGTGGTTCAGCGTCCATTTCATAACAGGAATCTGCGGAGCTGATGCGCTTTGCCGGTGCGAGGACACACGCCGCCGCGTGGATCGCCGGGGTCCCTCTACAGCCGGCCTTGCTCCCGGTTCCTTTGGCACAAAAGTCGGTCGGACAAACAAACGGCACAACAAAATCACGAGAAACAGCTCGCCCGGACCGCAATAGGGGTTGACGATTCCTCCTGCAATGAGCGAGCAAAGAGCCGACACAATTACCACCGCTTCCCATCTCCTTCCATCCCGGAGCCGCTTGACCCCCAACCATAGCGCCAGGAGAACTATCGCGCAGTAGGCCCCTCCGCCCCCCAGCAACCCGTAAGCTCCCAGGCAGTCAAAAAAGGTAGAATGCCCTCCGAGGTTCGGGTTGTTCACCATGCTGCCCCCGCCGCCGCCCCAGAGTGGGTGCTTCAAAAAAACGGCTGTCGAAATGACAGCCTTGTCCCATCGGGACCCCTCAAGGTCGTGGCCCTCGTAGCCGCCGCTCGTGGGATCAGCGATCACATTCGCAATTCGGCTGATGGCTGGGCTGAAGAGTGGATTTTCGCGCGCAATCCCATAACCATAGAACCCGGCCATGCCGACAATGCCCACCCCGAGTGCCATCAAGAACCACAGCGACATCCCCCCCTTGGGAAACGCAAACCTGAAAACGATAATGGTGAGCACGTCAAATATTGCCAACCCCATGGGGGTGGCAAAGGTCGTAATGAGAGCAGCCCCTGAACTTAGCAGGCAAGAGGCCAGGAGAATCGCCCTGAGAAGACCCCGTTCCTGCAAGGATCGCCAAATCAGGACCGGCATCACCATGATCATCAAGGCGTAATAGCCCTGATTCCCATAGATCCACGCCCCATTCACTTCGACCTGTGTCATGGCCGACCGGGCGAGGCCGGGGTCGCGGATCAGCATCCGCAAGGAAACCAAGCCCTGAATACCTGCACCGAGAGTGAACCAGACTTGAAAGGAGCGGTAACAGGCCCTGTCCCACATAAACGCGAATGCAAATGCAAACCCGAAAAGGAGCACGACCGGCCCCATCATGTACCTCCAGTCGTTGTTCGCTCCCGCTCGAATGAACACATTAAATGCGATGCCCGCGTAGTACCAGACGGCCAGAAAGAGCAACAAAGGATTTTGCCACAAACCATCCAGGAACTTGCGCACAGTGAGCCAGAACTCGTCCTCACAAAGCCCGATGAGCAGAGCCAGCGCAAGGATCGGCAAGACTCCGACCAACCCGTGCAGGGGAACCGAAACACAAGGAGTCGCATAGACTAATAGCCCCAGGCCGGCAAGCTTGAACATCCATGTTCTTGCCAGGATTCCCTCCTCATTTGTGTTGGCTTTTATCGCCGTCATATAGATCGCTTCCAATATCGTTGCGGCCCTTCATCCTTTAAGCCAGGCAAAATTCCGCGCCCGGCCAGCACTGGTCTGCCTCGCCGAGGCAGGAATGCACCGGAAAGGATACATCGGCAGGCTCAACAAATCGAGCAAGCCACTTGCCAGCCATGACCAGCAGCGCACAGGGCGCGGCGCCGGGATTAACGAGAGCCTGCTGGGGATGAAATATCACAAAAGCGGAAATCAGAGGTTAGTATTTAACCCAGTAATACAGGTACTTGATGAATTCATTCTGAAACGCTATCAAGCCATCCTCATGGCGCCACCAGTCAGTTAGTCCGTATCCGTTCGGTTGGATGGCGTGGACATAAACCTGTGCTCCTGTCTTCTCCAACTGCTTGTGGAAAACCCACAGGGCGCGGCGTGTATGGGATAAGTCCGTTGTGATGAGGATGGATTTGGCCCCGGCTTTGGTTATCCAATCCCGCACCGCCTGGGATTCGTCGTAAGTACTCGTTACGGCGTTGCCGACAACGACGAGAGCGTTTTCTGGAACGTTATTGCTCAACAGCAACCGGCGGGTTTGTTCCCGCTCCGAAAGGATGAAGCCGAACTCCACAGCCCGGTTCGTGACATCCATGTAAATAATCCTGGGTGCAATGCCCTGGTGGTAGAGTCGCGCTGCTTCAATCGCGCGCAGCCCGGGATTGCCACCCAGAACAACGATGGCATCAGCTTTGGTGACAGGCTCATCCACCACCCACGCTTGGGCCACACCTGTGAGCAAGGGAGCGCGAAAGACATAGAGAGCGACAAGCAGGATGCAGCCAAACGCCACGAACCATGCGAGCTTGCGCAGGCAGCGATGCGGCTTGGGAGTGGGAGAGGACATGGAGAAAACGCTAAAAAGCTGAAATCGGAGATCAGAAATCGGAGGTCGGAGGTCGCAAATTACAAGCAGACATTGGAAAGCAAAAAAAGGAGAAATCTAGATTTCATATAAAAAAACAGAAAACTGAAAAGCTGAAATCCATTTCGGCTTTTCAGTTTCGGTTTTGAATTCGGAGACAAAGCTCCACACTTGGCCGTTTGCGAGATTATTTTGCAAACGGGTCCGGCTACGATCCATTCGGAAACCATAATCGGGTTGCCAACGGCTATGTTTCTGAACCAACGTATGTCGTTTGGTTTTCCGCAATGCGCTATTTGCCACCCAAACTTTTAGCGGGGATGGCAGGACGCGCCGCCCATTCTTGTCCCTGCTTTGCAACATCTTAATCCGTGTCAAACCCTGTCTGGCCGGGCCATTGCTCAAGTCCAGGCATCCAATCAGATTATCTATCGTCAGAAACCGCATGGAGATGGAGAGAAGTCCGCAGATTTGGCAATGGAATGCGGCTGGCCAAGCGCGCGGAAAAGCTGCTGGAAAAGCCAGGGGACCTCGAACTCAACCGGGTTCAAGACTCCCACTCCCACCATGTCGTTTTCCATGCAATTCCACTTCACACGACAGGAGTATGGCAGATTCTCAAATCATTTCAATAAAAACGACGAAATTCTTTCGGTCCGGGAACATTTGATTCATTCGCCGTAATCCCCAGCGGGTATTCTCCGGACTCATGGGCAATGCCCGCATGACCACCGGAGAAGCAGTTGATCAGGAGAGCCCGC
>Ga0182027_10003553_pt1 | contig 24629 bp, 28 predicted proteins | sample 712E1DmetaG_FD_121300 | JGI IMG/M metagenome (GOLD analysis project Ga0182027, IMG submission 121300) | Permafrost microbial communities from Stordalen Mire, Sweden - 712E1D metaG (Illumina Assembly) | ecosystem: Environmental > Terrestrial > Soil > Wetlands > Permafrost | place: Sweden... | reverse complement strand
TCATTCAGAAGAATTTTCTGCACACAAAATGCAATGCATTTTGTTGTGCTCGAGAATTGAAAACTGTATCATTAGCTACGACCCCATTCTAAAGAATGAGGTTTTCAATTCTCGACATAATGAAATTTTATCAGATATTCATCAAGATCAAAAAAACAATGTGCCACCACATCCTTAAAGGATGTGGTTTGTTGCAGGCACTTGTTTTTAGGATGCTCGAGAATTGAAATTCATTGGCTAGACCCCATTCTAAAGAATAAGGTTTCAATTCTCGACATAAAATTTCCACTTTTTATAGGGAGTGTTAATATTAAAACGTGGTGGGGAGTTGGTAAGTAATGTATAGAGGGTGGATTTATCTCTTTTCTTCTACCTATTATTATTGTAATACTTGAAACTTATAGTAGTCTGGACTTTGACACTAATTATATTAATAAGAAATTTTTAATAAGAAATTTCACTTCTGCCTATGGGCGAATGAAATTTTATTAACTTACAGAACTCCAAGCAGTTATTCATATCAATTTCTGCTCTTTTAACTCTTGATAATTGATTATCTCTGGGCTGTCTATGGCAAGGCCAGTGCATGCTGTATTAATCCAGGAATCAATTCTGAAATTTTCAAATTGAGTTGGGTCTATATTATTTGAGAGAAATATATATGCCTGCTTGGATTTCTTTTTGAGCTTTTGTTTTAATTCAATAGCTTTATCTATATTTTCCTGGCCTGGCTTTGTTGAGACCAGTATTCCAATATTTTCTGCATTAAGGAATTTTATAAGAGAGGTTTTTAATCTTATTTTCAATAATTCTATTTCTTTTCCTGGAACTTCTATTATAGTATTTCCTTCTAATAAATAGACTTTTGGGGATTGCAAAAAAAGATTCATTGCATGAAACCTGCCAGCTCCTATTAATAGTACGGGTTCTTTTGAATTTATCTTAGAACAACCTAATACCTGCTGGAATTTTGTTATCTTTATATTATTAGCCTGAATTTGTTTTTTTATTTTTTCTGCTAATTCTTTGTATTGCAGTGAGTAAGCAAGAAAAATAGCTTTTGGAAGCTTTTTTATTTCTGATTCTGGAATGGATTCCTCTAGATCTTTTAATTTTGACTCAATATATAAGACTTTTACCATGATAGTGTATATAATAGGCAGTTTAAAAATTCTTTTAACAAGAATTTTTTACAGATATCGTTTATAAATATTATGAATTGAAGATTCAAATTTATTGTTCCTAACTCCTTTATAAGTCAATTTCTTAGTAAATTTAATAATACAACTGGATATACACTGCTACCTTTGGTGCAGTGGAGGCCAGTTGGAGGAAATAAAATGCTAAAAAACAAAAAAATATTTCATTTAACATTCATATTAATTGGAATTGCTCTAAGTATTATTTTAATTACCCCGCCAGTTCTCTCAATGCCGCTAAACATTGGTAGTTTTCTAACAAATCAATCCAATATAACTGGATATTTAATAATAGCAATCTTTTGTTTTATTTGGGGTATTTACAGTTCTAATTAAAAATAAATTTTTATAAAAATCTTAAAAATCATAAAAAAAACAATGTGCACACCACACACTAAGGTGTTTGGTTTGCTCTCGGCACTTGTTTTTAGGATGCCAAGTAAAACTTTCAGAAGTTTTACGGGCACACAAAATGTTATACATTTTGTTGTGCTCAGAAATGAAAAGCAGTAAATCTACGACCAATTCTAAAGAATGAGTTTTTCATTTCTGACATAAAAAAATTTATTTTTTTTGTTCTCGAAAAAAATCTTAAAAACGAAACATTTATATAAAAAAAATATTTTATTTAATTAGTTATTAAAATTATTTTAACATCAAAAAATTCTTTCGAGAATTTTAGGCTGTTAAAATGCAACTTAAACGCTTATCTAACAAGCATTTTAACATGAATAGTCCAAAAAACGAGGAAAGCAATTCAAAAAATAACGGAAATGGTTTTACAAAGCCAAAGAATCCAAATTCCAAAAAATTCTTATTTGTTTCAGATGAAAGTTTGAGCGGGGACCTTGCATGGCAGATAAAAAAAGAAGGCAATGAAGTAAAGGTTTTTATTGAAAGAGAAGCTGATCAAGATGTCTATGATGGATTTTTAGAAAAAGTCAGTGATTGGAAAAGCTTGACTGACTGGGCTGATGTAATTGTCTTTGATGATATAGGTTTTGGAGATATTGCTGATTCTCTTCGAGCAAAAGGAAAACTAGTTGTTGGAGGAAGCAAATATACAGACAGATTGGAAGAGGATAGGGAATTTGGACAGGAAGAAATGAAAAAAGCAGGACTTTTGGTTCTTCCACATTGGGATTTTGTAGATTTTGATTCTGCAATTGAATTTATTCGAGAAAATCCTGGAAGATATGTTTTCAAGCCTTCTGGAAACACTCCATCTGACTCAAAAGGCATCTTGTTTTTGGGCCAAGAAGATGATGGAAAAGATTTAATTGAAATTTTAGAACAAAACAAGAAAACATGGGCAAAGAAAATCAAAAAATTCCAGCTTCAGAAAATGGCTGTTGGAGTTGAAGTTGCTGTTGGAGCATTTTTTAATGGAGAAGATTTTATCTATCCTATCAATGTAAATTTTGAACACAAAAAATTATTTCCAGGTGATATTGGTCCCTACACAGGAGAAATGGGAACTACTGTATTTTGGTGCCCTCCAAATGAACTTTTCAGGAATACTTTATTTAAAATAAGAGATGAATTAACAAAATCAGGTTATGTTGGTTATATTGACATAAACTGCATTGCAAATGCAAAGGGAATCTATCCTCTGGAGTTTACTTCAAGATTTGGATACCCGATTATTTCTATTCAAATGGAAGGGGTTTTAAGTGAGTGGGGAGATTTTTTATACAGGATTGCAAAAGGAGAAGAACTTGAATTAAAAACAAAAAAAGGCTTCCAGATTGGAGTATGTGTTGTTGTTCCTCCATTTCCATTTGATGACAAGAGAGAATCCTTTATATACAAAGATCTTTCAATTTTATTTCGAAAACCTAATTTAGATGGAGTTCATTTGGGAGATGTAAAAAAAGTAAATGATGTATGGGTCATTGCTGGAGACTCTGGTTATGTTTTGGTCATAACTGGCTCTGGACTCACAATGGAAGAAGCAAGAAAACAATGCTATTCAAGGGTAAGAAACATAATTCTGCAGAATATGTATTATAGGACTGATATTGGGCTTAGATGGCTGCTTGGAGACTCGGATAAGTTGATGACTTGGGGATATCTTTACTGATTCGCTTCGCGAGATATAAGTTTCTGCACCAAAAAGATTATATTGATATTCTCTTAATATATAATATGGAAAAAGATAAATTAAATTTATCAATCATAATACCAACTTATAATGAAAAGGAGAATATTAGAATTCTAATAGATAAAATTGAGCAAGAACTTTTAAAAAATAATATTGAAGGTGAGATAATAATTATTGATGATAATTCTGAGGATGGGACAGGGATGATTGTAGAAGGAGCCAAAAAAATTTATGATAACCTGATTATAAAACATCGCAAGGGAAAACTTGGACTTTCTTCGGCAGTTCTCGCAGGTTTTGAAATAGCAAATCATGAGATTTTTTGTGTAATAGACGCTGATTTAAGCCATCCTGTAGAAAAAATTGCTGTTATGTATAATTTGATAAATAATGAAAATTTTGACCTGGTTATTGGAAGCAGATATATCGATGGAGGAAAAATCATTGGGTGGAATTTAAAAAGAAAGTTAATGTCAAGGACAGCCACTATTCTAGCTAGACCATTTACAAAAATAAAAGACCCCATGACCGGATTTTTTATGATAAAGAAAAAATGCCTCACAAGTAAAGAATTCAATTGCAAAGGCTTTAAGATACTTTTGGAAATACTCATAAAAGCAGATTATAAAAATGTAAAAGAGATTCCAATCACGTTTATTAATAGAAAGAAAGGGAAAAGCAAGGCAAATCCAAAAGAGATTATACTGTATTTATCAGATCTTATTCAATATATGAAAATAGCTACGAAATGAGGATACGATATAATCTATATTTCCTTTAATTGAGAATAACTCATAACTCCAGGGGTAAAAAGCTCCAATTAATGATATAATTACAGAAATTGCTACAATTATATAAAAAATTATTAACTCTACCCTAGATTTTTTATTCCTGATCCGATCATAATAAAATGATATGAAGAACACCATTACTGGAATCAAAGGAACATACCAGCGAATTCCAAATGAATTTCCAGAATAATCCGAACTAAAAAGAATTGAAAAAATAACAGAGAGGGTAATATAAAATATTAAACAAATTATTAATTTGTGGTCATAATTATTTCTCCATGCATAATAAAATCCTAGAAAAGAAAATAATAATATAGGGGTATAAATAAATAAACCTCTTGCTCCAATTAAAGAATTAAAAGCGTACCAAAAAAGATCTGGTAGACTTGAATGGTTATAAAATCCACTTAAGGTAGATTTTGAAAATGTTGAACCTTCATATGAGAAAAGGGTAGGTTGAAGGGCACCTGGAATAAAATTTCCAGTAACACTATGATTTAGAATTAAATAAAATATAATTGATATTGAAACAAATATACAATAAAGTATCTTTTCTTTTCTTGATTTTTTAGAGTAAAAAATATAAAATATGCTGATAAATAGGAGGAAAAAAGCTCCAGACAATATATCAACAGTTGCATTTAATCCAACAAATAATCCTAAAAGGATTGGATGATACAATTTTGTTTGTTTTTTGTTTAATATATACAGGGAAAAAATAACCAACTGTGCAGAAACTATATGTGCATTATAAATAACTGAAAAGGGAAAGAAAACAGTGCCGAAAGCAAGAATCAATGTCATTATTAAACATACTCTATCGGAAAACCCAAACTCATAGAGTAATTTATAAAAAAATATCAAAGATAGAATGGACATACAAACGATAACGATAAAAACAAAAACAGGCAATGCAACAGGCAGATTTGATGAAAAATCCAGGTGAAAAAAATTAAAGAGTATCCAATATACTCCTGAATGAATAAATGCTAGTGTTGGGGGTTTATCTGAATAAAAATGATTATTTATCAAGATCTTATCATTTGTGTACCATAAACTTGTATTCAATTCAAAGGAATGCTCGGTAACAAGACTTTGTATAGACCCGATTCTTGATGATTCATTTGTTGAAGTAAACTCATGTTTAATAAACATTGAATAAACAAATAAAATAATAAAAAAAGTTATAAGCAATATTTTTATATTTTTTGAAATTTTCATATGTATTTTATAACTGATATACACCATAAAATTGTCAACTTGCTTATTTATATTTTTCTAATTCTCCAAGATTTAAGATTGCACTCGGCGTGTATCTATATTTTAATATTTTTTATTAATTTATCTCTTAAAAATTTTATAAATATATAAACTCTATTCTTTTTATTTTAATATGGAAGATAAGAATAAAAATATTATTTTTGTTATAAGATTTATTCATTCAATAGTCACAATTTTTTTGATTCTTTCAATCATTTATATTTATTATATTGCAATAACAAGAAGATTTAGTTATTTTATAATAATTCCAGTACTTGCTTTAATCGCTGAGGCGATTTTCTTGATTTATAATAGAGGCAATTGTCCTCTTATGTATATTCATAAGAAATATGGAGATGAAAAGGGATTTTGGGATTTATTTTTACCAAAAAGAATTGTTCCGTATATAACGCTTTTTCTAGAGATAATTACTATTATAGGTTTTATTATTGTATTTTTGGAATTTGTAAAAGTGATATAAAATAATTATTTATATAAAACTATCTTTAAAATTCTAATAAGAAAAATTAATTATCAGCATGTCTCATCAAGTCATGTGCAGACTGGCCTTGTGGCCTTGGCACAGCTGGCTTGTAGATGTCTGCAAATTGTGGAGTCACGATTATTATGTTTTCTCCAAATCCTGCGATATTGCCTTCCAAGGCATCTGTTGTCTTTTTGATTTTTGAGATTGCTCTTTTTAATTCAATGACATCTTTTGCCCTTAATGCTTTAATGTCAATAATAGCTATTGTGTAACCTTCCCTTAAGGTGTTTAAAATTGGAGTAATATCATCAAAACTTTTAAGAATAAATGGCCTTACAATAACCTTTGTTTTTTTAACTTCTCTGCCGAGATCTATTTCAATATATTCAGATTCATCTCCGCCGCCTCTAAACGCCTTTTTTAATTTTTCAAATGCCATGATTAAAAATTGTTCTGCTTAGTTTATAAATATTTCTATGTTGGAATAAGTTGGTTTTTATTACACAGAAATTACACTGAGTTGTTTATATAGTGAGTCAAGAAATGAAGTTAAACTTGATTTTTCCTTGAAATTAGGAATCTTCGATAACCTAATTTCAAATTTATAATAATTAATGGGTGTAAATGTGTAAAATGAATTCAGTTGGGAGAGAGTAAATTGAGAAAGTAAAAAAGAGATATATTTCAGAAAATAAATCTTTAAATATCATTTAATTATTTAAAAGACATGCCAGATTATGAAAAAGCTATGAGAGGTTTACAAGAAGTATTAGAAGCGATACCTCAATTAGGATTAGGTCAAAGGGAGCAAGCATTAGTTGCACATCTAGTTGAAAGAACTGCATTTAATACTCATAATGCCTTGATGGCAGCATCTGAATACTTAAGAGAGGATCCTAGAAAATATTTCCAACTTACTACAGACTTAGTAATGCAAATGCATAAATATTCACAATTAGAACACAAATTAGATCCTGATGGAAATATTAGAGAAACTTTTCCGATATCAAGATAAAGAATTAATTTCTTAAGTGTCGACTAAAATATCATTATTTTTGAGAATAATATTCTTCAGGCATTTGACCATTATTTGCTAATGTTGGGAAAAAACCCATCTCAGTTCTTATTAAATCAGCAGCTTTTTGGTAAGTTCCATTTTCAACCTGTTTTGGACTAAACAAAAAAGTTGGTCCAAGAAAATCACCCATTGAACCCAAGATAAATAAGGGGGGTTCATGAGCTTCTGTATTTTGGAAAAAAAGATATTTTATTCCATTAGCTTCAAAACCAATAGTTTGTTCAGCCAAATGACTTCCTTCTACATAAACATCTTGAATTGCTTTTTTATCCATAGGTTTTAATTCAGAAGCAGGTATTTCAGCATAATCGATTTTAAGGCCTGTTGCCATTCTTATTTTCATTGAAGAGTTTGAAAGAATAATTTCTAATTCACCCATTGCTATTGGAGACTCATCGGTTGGTGCAAATCCCCTATAGGTTCCATATAATTGAGTCAATGCTGAAGATTGATTTTGACTCTCTTGTCTTGGCAAGCCATATAGAATATTTTGATTATGTCTTTGTGTTAAAGATTTTCCTGCAAAATATTGTCTTAAAGTTTTTGTTTTATTCATCTTGATTTATCAGAACTTCTTCCAGGTTTGTTTTATTAAAAATAATGCCTTTTTAATCCTTTCGCCAACTTGTATTTAAGAAAATTCATATTCATCCAAGGGATTTGGAAGAAGAATCCTTGGTCTTCCGGACTCATTTTCCTTTGCTATAACGCTTTCAAGTTCTCTCATTCCCTGGATATCTCTTCTATAGACTCTTTTTAGATGTGTTAATGCAATTGCAGCAATATTGTTTTTTCTTGCCATCTCAATTAAATCAACTATACATCCATGACCAATAACTTTTTCGTCATAAAGATAAGCTTCATGAATAACTAAATCTGATCCTCTATACATTTCAATTGCCTTTTCTGTTGGAGTTCCATCTCCACTATAACATATACTTTGCTTTCCATCAGACACTTTTATTGCAATATTTCTTTTGGAATGTTGAGTTTCTGCAAAAGATAGTTTTAATCCCTTAAAATCGAAAGTTTCACCAGGTTCAATTCCATTTAAACTAACTAGAAATCCAAAAGGAGTTTCCATACCCTGATAAGCATATTGCATGATATTTATTATGTCCTTCTTTATACTGTTTGCACAAAAAATAGTAAATGGTTTAGTTCTTTTCTCCTCATACATTCTTGAAACTAATGCTGGAAGACCAAAGAAATGGTCAGAATGGTTATGGGTTATGTAAACACCATCTAAGAAATTAAAATCTAAATTATTTCTAGCTTGATATCTCCATAATTGGTGAACTGAAGGATCTCCACAATCTAACATTATTGCTCTATTTCCAGATATTACCAAATGAGAATTATTAGGATGATTTTCATCAAATGCTTCACCTGTTCCAATAAATACTGCTTTCATTTTTTTGTTAATAAATTATATATTAAATTATATATTAAAAATATTTGTATAATTTGCAGACTGAAGGTCTTGACTTAGTTTTTGTTTTATTTTTAGATATTAAGCTGCCATTGCTTCTAATCTATCAACTAAATCAGGGAGCTCTTTCATATTTGAAATAACATGACTTACACCCCGGACAGATTTTAATTCTTCTGGATCCTCATATATTCCAGTTGTTATTCCTACAGGAATTATTTTAGTTGGAAGATAAAAACCCCGGTCTGGAGTTAAAAGTGCTTGGGCCTTTACAGCTGCGCTAAGTCCTCTTGGAGCATCATCTATAAGATAAACATTTCCTTCAACAGTATAGCCAAGTCGCTTAGCTTTATCTAATGCTATTGGAAATAAATCTTCTCTAACTTTGTGCATATCTGTTCCTCCAAAACCCCCAAATAAAAAATAATGGTCCAAAGGTCTCCCAACATCGGTAAAACAAACACCTAGTTTTTTTCTTGCCATTTCTTCTACATTACCTGTTAATAGTCCTAAATTATGTTTTTTGGAAAGTATGGGAATTGTTTCAGGAACTCCTGGAATTGCTTGAAGACCTTTAGGTCTTGTGGGATAGAGATTCCCAAAAAGAGAAAGACATTCCCAAAGAGCAGGCATATCATAACCTTTTTGTGCTTTCGTAAGAATATCTTTCATAACTAACATGTCAGTGAATCCATGATATTGGTCTAAATCAACTACTGGACGGATGCCAAATTTTTGAGATATTGCCTCTTGCATAGCACTATTATAATTCTCAGCATTTGCTTTTCCTCCAACAAGAGTCCCATCATTGTCAAATAATATTATTGCCATTTAAATCGAAGAGGATTATTAATTTAAAAAGATATATGTGAATAATTATTACCCATTTTCTATATCAAAAGTAACAATCAGAGATTTTTTTGTACAATATTATCTTAGAAATCTTACTTTATCTTCTTCATTACTTCTGTTCTTAGTTCTTCCGCTTCTTTACCTATGTCTGTTTCCTGCTTTTCAATTGATTTTAATCTTAATTGCAAAAGATCTGTTTTTTGCTTGAGTTCTTTTTCTACTATTGTTTTATCAGTCTTTATCATAATATTACCAACCAATTTATATACATCATCTTTTGATTTGGTTATCTCTTCGAGTGCATTAATCGACTCTGAAAGTTCCATTGAAAATGCCTGTTTTTGCATCATTATAGACTGAAGAGTCTGTTCGTAAGACTGAAGTTCCTGAATTTTTTCTTGTGTTTCTTTGTCAATTTGCATCTTAAACTCCTAAAATAAAATTAAATGGCCTTGATTTTTACAACCTGTTTTCTTGGCTTGTAAAAAATCTTAGAGCCGCAATTAATGCATAGAAATCTCTTTTCCAAAATAGTATTAGTTGTTTTTTTTCCGCATTTGAAACATTTGTAGGTTGCCATGATAATTGTTATTTTTTTGGTTATTTAAATTTAATGGATTTATTCTTCTTTCTTTGGAAGATAATATGCATGTGATGCAAATTTCTTGCCACATTTCTTGCATTCCCAGATACCCTTTGAGGTTCTTTTTGCTATACCATTACAAAATATGCATTGCTGTTTTTTTCTTTGAAGAGACTCTATATCAGCTGTCTTTCTTCTTACACTTCGGCCATATCTTGCGCCAAATCTTCCTGCTGAACGGGATATTTTTGTTTTTACCATTGTTTTATTTTTTATTTTTATTGAATATTAAATGGGGGTACTGGGATTTCAACCCAGATCGCAAAGTCCCAAACCTTGAATGTTAAGCAGGTTGCACCATACCCCCAACAAATTTATTAATTTTAGGCAGTTTATAAAGATTGTCAAAAAGAAATTACTTTTTCTTAACTGGTTTCTTTTCAGCTTTCTTATCATCTTTCTTTGCTGCAGTTGTCGGGGCTGCTGCAGCTGCACCTGCTGCTGGTGTGCCTGCTTTTGCTGTTGCAGGTGCTTTTGAAGCATCTTGGATTGCTGCTTTTGCTTCTTCAGTTTTCTTTGCTTCTGCTTCTTCAGCTGCTTTCTGTGCAAGCTTGACTTTATTATCCTGGTCTTGCTTTATTTTAGCATAAAAATCATTGATAGAATTTCTCTTATCAGTCTTTGTTTCTGTTGACATTGAGTTTATCTCTTTATCATATTTTCCAGATTCAACATCTTTTATTAATTGATTTGGATCAAGATTTTCAACGAGTATTCCTATTGATTTGCAAGTTCCAAGTACTGACTTAACTGCATTCTTGAAACTTTTTTCAAGCATGTTTGGGTATTTTATTTTTGTAACCTTTATTATATCTTCAATACTTGCATCTCCAACAATTGAATCTTTATGATTGGCTGTTCCTTTTTCAAGCTTTAATTCTTTTTTCAATAGTTCTGAGGTTGGTGGTGAAGAAACTTTAACTGCAAAACTCTTGGTTTTTTCATTTACATCAAGTTCAACTGGAACTTTTACTCCCTTGAATTCTTTAGTTGCGCTGTTGATATCAGAGATTACTTTTCCAATATTTATTCCAAGAGGACCTAGTTGCTGAGCTATTGCTGGGCCGGGTTTCATGTCTCCGCCATCTATTAATAATTTTATTATCATATTCGTATTTAGTAATCGTCTGGAATTAATCCCCCATGTGGTTCATTATAATCTTTATTAATTTTGAGTTCCTCTGTTTGATTAGCAGATTCATCCTTTTTATTTTCTTCGGTTTCTTGAGTTTCCCCTGTTTCTTCTTTTTCTCTTCTTACTACTTTAACATTATCGAGTTTTACTGTTACTGGAATCTGCACAACTGCAGCCAGCAGAGTCACTACTGCTTCACCTTTTCCTTTGTCAATTCTGATAACTTTTGCTTTTTCCTTCTTGAATGGCTCGCCTATGATTTCTACGATATCTCCTTTTTCTATGTTAATTTCCTCGAGTACTGGTTCAATCATGTTTTTTATCTCATCATAGGTTACAGTTTTACCAATTATACCCTTAACATAAGGCAGATTATATACAGCTTCTTCAGAAGATTCTCTATCTTCAGCTTCTAGAAAAACATAACCTCTCAGACCATGAGGCCTTGCTATTGCGTATACTTGCAGCTGATGTTTTTTAACTTTGTCAGAGATTAATTCTAATGCTCTGTCTTCTTTGTTTGTTGTTACCTTTATAATAAATATTTGGCTCATTTTAGTAGGTAGGCATTATACTCGCCCAACTAGCTCTTAAAATCTTAAGAACTAGATAATAATATGTAAAAATTCGACCTTTATAAATATTTCGGGAGGCGGGATTGTCAAGAAATAAGGACTTAATTTAACTGTCAAATAAAGGGACTTCTTTTAACTATACCAGTAAATTTTTTAAGTTAGCAAAGAAATTATGATTTTGGAAAATTGTTTGTAGTCCTGCAAGAACAATTAAGATTATTACAAGGACTATAAATAATTCTAAAGAAACTATAAATGCTGATTTATAATCGGTTTTATAAAATAGTTTAACAAAAAATATTAAGATAATAAAATAAAGAAGCCAAAATATTATTATAAGAAAGTCTGGAAGACCGAAATATGCTGTAATGAACACTATTATACCAATTATTATGGAAGGAAATAAAACACTTATCCATGCTCTCCAATATCCTTTATCCATGCCTTTCTTTTTTATGAAATATCTTAATATTAATGCTTGAATAAATACCTGAATTAAAACTGCAACTATAGCACCTATAATCGCAAGTATCTTAAGCATTGGAATTATTGGCGTCATCTGGTTTGATACTTGTTGCTTAAAGTTTTCAAAGTCAATCTGACTTGCCTCAGTTGAATTATAACAACATTTCATATTGCCTCCAGCACAATAATAATCCAATTTAGTTGTATCGTTAGGGCACTTATTATTGTTATTACTTACATCAATGCATTTAGTGCCTGTTTCATTGGTAGGACAAGGTGTAGTTGGAGAATTAGTTACTCGACCAATACAACAATCTCCATCTGAAGCATAAAACTCTGTTCCATTACAGTATTGTCTTGAATTATCATTAACATTATTAACATAATAAGGATAAAATATAGTTCCATTGACACTAGAACAAGTTTGTGCTGTAACAAAATGACTTAAAGATAATATAACTAATAAAAAAAAGATTAATATTCCAAAGATAGCACCCCTTGTTTTTCTTTTCATCATAATTTAAGAAATAACTATCTTAAATATTTAACTAATTCTTTAATTTTAATCTAGAATTAAATATGGAAAAAGGTCATTGCCATTGCAATCAAAAAACCCAATGCACCAACTATTCCGAGTCCGATTGCAGAGACTTTTGCTATTGTTGAAAATTCTTCTTTGTCTGGTTTTTTCAATAAATGCCAGACTCTGACACATTGAGAGGCAAAGGATTTTAATTTTGTTGTTGCCTTTATTTTTTCTTGATTTTCCATTATAATACCTGTTTATTTGGGTTTTTAAAATCTTTGATTTTAGAATTGTTTTCTTTTTAATACTAATTAGAAGAACAGAGCAAGTATCTATATATGTTTTTTAAAAACTCATACATTCGTTTTTTTAAGAATTGGTTTAGTGATAAAAAGTAAAGCATGGTTTTGATTATTAAAGAAGGAAATTTATAACTCTCTTCTCTTCTAAAATACACGGAATTCTATTCTTGAATAGAACTTCTCGAAATATATCTTGGAGATAATTATTTAGATTAATATGGTCAAATATCTTTTATTGAAAATTTTCTCTACCGATTAATAGCAACTATTGATAATAAGGATTATATAGTTGTTTTACGTTTATTTAACTAAGGACAAAACACATGGCAGCATTACTCATATATCTTTTAATACTTGCGATAATAATAGTGATTATAATAATTTCATCTCTTAAAGTCATCAATCAATATGAAAGAGGGGTCAAGTTTACACTTGGAAGATTTAAAGGGATAATGAATCCTGGGCTCAATATTGTCTGGATTATCTTTCAAAGCTACAGAAGGGTTGATATCAGGCAGACGACAATAGAATTACCTCCTCAAGAGGTAATGACTAAAGACCAGGTAAACTTAAGAATTGATGGTGTTGTATTCTATAAAGTTCTTGAGCCTGAAAAAGTAATACTTAATGTTGAAAATTTAAGAAGCCAAATTGAGGCAAAGGCATCTTCTGAACTCAAGGAAATAATAGGCAATAAAACCATGAAAGAAAGCCTGAGTGATAGAGAAGATATTGCAAAAAAATTACTTGCAATGCTCAATGAAGCAATTGAAGACAGAAATTCCAAGGACAAAAAAGACTGGGGAATTGAAATTAAAAGCATCCAGATCAATAACATAGAACTTCCAAAGGAATTAATCCGTGCTATGAGTAAACAAGCAGAAGCTGAAAGAGAAAAAGAAGCAAGAATAACAAAGGCAGATGGAGAATTCCAGGCTTCTAAGAAATTCGGTGAAGCATCTAAAATTTATAGTGAGAATCCTTCTGCAATGAGACTTAGAGAACTGCAGACTTTCCAGGAAATTGGAACAGAGCATAATACTTTAATGATGGTAATTCCCTCAACAATGGCTAATGCTGATGGAAGCTGGGTTCTTCCTATTGGAGCCAATGAACTAAGAAGAAGGGAAAAGAAAAAATAGATTGAATATTCTTTTTCTTAGATATTTTAATGATTTATTAATTTATCCGCGAGAGCTTCTGTAGATTATTATAATTTCTTATACATTATACCAATTCATAAATGATTGTTCTTAATACTCTATATGATTTACTGATATACTTTTCTTACAAATAAATTTTTGGAATTATAATTTTATAATATAATTCTCAAGGATATTCTACTATTAATTATGATTTATAATGAAATAAGGGTTGTGGTAGCAATTAAGCATAAACGATTAGGGTTTGGTATAATTAACTTTTATCAGGCATTATCTTAATCAATTCTTTTTGAACTGGAGTTGTTATTACAACTTCAAGAGAATCATTTATATAAAAATCAATTTCACTTCTTACTCCAAATTTATCTTTTAAATAAATTCCAGGTTCTATTGTGTAACCTAGATTTTTTATTATTCTATTATTGTTTTTCTGTCCTATTCCTTTTTGATTTCCATGGGGTGAGTTAAATCCAATTGAGTGACCTGTTGTATGTTTGATATTTTCATAATACCCTGCATCACTAATCACTTTTCTTGCTATATTATCAATTTCTATTCCTTTTGGAAATCTTCTATTTTTCAATTCTTCTTCGATAAATTTTATTGAAAAGTCCCTTGCATCTTTAACAATATTCCAGACTTCTTGAATTTCTTCTGGAATTTCTTTTCCATAATAAGCCATCCACGTTATATCTGAAAATGGTGCATTTCTTTGTTTTAACCTTGCCCAGATATCAATTAAAACCAGAGTGTTTGGAGTTAATTTTTTTGAAACTTTTTTTGGAAAATAATGAGGAGAAGCTGCGCTTTCATTAAATGCAACGATTGGAAAGTTATGGGGTTTTGCTGCAAGAATATTATTTTTCTTGAATTCTTCTAAGATAAACTCTTGGACTTGGTATTCTGTTGTATTTGGATTTTTTCTTATAAATTCAAAGGCTGAATCTTTGATTTTATCTAAAAGCTCGCATGCAATAAGATGGTTTTTTATTTTGATTTGGGACCACATCTAAATGTAAGTATCTGTTATGTTAAAAAGATTGTTATTCGGGGTAAATATTGGTAGTGCGGATATTAATTCGAGAAATTTCTTGTTCAAAAAATTTCCGTGTTTTTGAGAAGTTATGTTAAATTGTGATGTAGAAGTTTTTGTTATTATCCACCACCCCTAACTTACCAATTCAAAAAAAGCGAGTATGCGAGCTTTAAACTAAATTTTACATTAATAATATCTAAAATAAGTTTTATTTTATCAAAGTTCCTTTGAACTTTTTTCCATCTAAAAAATCATTTAGATTGGATAAATCCCTTCCATTCATAATTGCGACCTTTATTTTTGCTTTTTCTGCTTCTCTACTTGCAATTGGATCAAATGGCGCTGACATTCCTGGATCCCATACATCACCAACAATCTTTCTGAAATCTTTCCAGGAAATATTTTCAATTTTTTTTGCTTTTGGATTTAATTTTGGATCTTCTGTATAAGCATAGTCTATATTTGAAAGATTAATTATTGTAGTTCCATGATATTTTTTTGCAACATGAACTGCATCCAAATCAGTGCTGCATCCTGGTTTCCAGCCTGCTCCAACAAGAATTTTTTCCTTAAAGTCAATATTATCATCAAAATCTGTGACAACCTTAGGATTAGCCCATATCTTAAAAATTGTCCTTAATAGATGGGCATTGAGTCTTGTTGAATGAATTCCAAGCCAGTCTTTTTCCTCATCATCAATTCCTGAAACTTCTGCTGCTGCTTGTTGATATTTCCTGCAAGTTTTTCCTCCTCCTGCAATCAATATGAATCTGTCTCCCTTTTCGATTCGCTTTATTATGAATTGTTTGAATGATTTTAAGAAGGTTGTGTCTATTTCATCTGGAACAATTAATGAACCTCCAACTGAAATAACATAGAGTGCCATGTTATAGAAAGATGGGGTTACTTTAAAAAGGTTTTTAAAAGGATTATTTTTAAAGTTTAATACAATGCTCGCATATATTACTCGACATGGACAAACTGAATACAGGCAGGGAAAAGTTAAGTTAGCTGAAGCAGATGACTTGACTACTGAAGGAAGAGATAATGTTATAATGAGTGCTCTTGACGCAGCAAGTAATATGGAAAGTCTTGGGATTAAAAATACTGAAATAAAATCTTCCCCTTATGGAAGAACATTATACGCTGCAAAAATATGGCAGAAGGCTTTAAGAATGAGAAATATTGGGGCAAGAGATATTGAAATTTGCCCTGGATTATCTGAAATTGAGAATTTAAATTATTCAGGATTTTTATTAAAATTTATCATTGGAGGTGATATTCAATGTTCTGATGGAGAGTTTACAATTGACCCAAAAGAAAGCAATCCTGAAAAATATCCCTCATATGTTTATTTTCGAATGGATGCCTGGCATAAATTAAGTCCGGATTATAGGAGAAAACTACCAAAAGAGATAACTGAAAAAATAGATGCAACAGAAACATTTGTTCAAGCGACAAAAAGATTCAAAGGTGTTTTAGACAGCCTTGATAGCAAGTTTTCTTCTCATTTACTTGTTTGTCATGAAGGATATACTGGAGAATTTATTGAAATCTTGGCGGGCGGCAGAAATATGGCACCATATCTTGACAGAGGAAAGTATTTTGTACTTGAAAAACGTGATAATCTATGGGTTCCATTCTCTATTCAAAATAATGGAATAAAATTTGACAGATAAAAAGATAAATATGGAAAAAAATGATTCATGCAATCCTGAAAATATAAAAGAAGAATTAGAAAGAGTCTTATCTCTAAAGCTTGGAAAAAAAATAAAGATTAAAGAAATTGCAAAAATCGGAACAGGATATCACTCTGATGGATTTAAAATAATTACAGACAATGATTCAGAGTTTTTTCTTAAAAGAATAAAATCCCATGATGTAGGTTTTGAATTTCCAGAGAGGAAAATAGCTTCTCTTTTAGTATCGCATTCTATGGCAAACAGAACTAATCATGAAAACAATATAAAATCTCTTGGAGTATATGTCCATAACCAGGAATTTGAAGAAATGCCTAATGTTAATGATGAATCTGAAATATATCAGATTCAGGAATTTGGAGGTGATGGGAAGAGTTATTTGCAAATTCTGGAAGAAAATATACAAAAGAAAACTATTGATGAAAAAGATAAGGAAGAGATTAATAAGATAATTGATTATATTGTAGAGATACATAAAATCAAGCATCCATCTAAAGATAAAAAAAGACTTGATGCAATTTACAATGATTTTTTGAGAAATGTTATTGGTCATCCTGAATATATGCTTCAATTATTTCATGATATACCTGAAAACAATATTGTACTTTCTCCTGATAAGCAAGGAGAGTTTATATCATTAATGATTGAAAATATGCATTACTTCAAGAACAGATCTGTTAGGCTCTCTGCAATTCATGGAGATTTTTGGGGTGCAAATATTTTCTTTAAAGATGATGGGAATATGTTTGTCATTGATCATTCAAGAATGCCTTGGGGGGATCCTGGATTTGATATTGGATTATTTATTGGAAGTTACCTTGTAAGTTATCACAAAACCAAGAATCCTTATTTCAAAGAATTAGGAGATTATTTTATACAAAAATATATTGAAAAAACCGGAGATAAAGGTGTTCTTAATACAATGATTTATGCACTTGGACTTATTGCTGTAATTTATGCTTCGCCAATACATGTTCCAGATATAAGTGATGAAACCAGAAAATCTGTTTATCAACATATAGTAAAAATGTTAAAAGAAAAAAGATTTTTCTGGGATTAACTAATATTCTCCTCTATCAGGATTGGAATTTTAACATATAAAAATAACCTGTTTTTCTTTCTTCCCATCATTAATAGGGGGAAGCAAGAAAAACAGGACAATGATAAACCAAAAAGATAACTTCAGATAGAGGTCATTATTCATTAATTTTATATATGTAATCTATTATATTATTCAATGGAAAAAGTAATAGCAAGTTCATTATCTTCTGAAAATGAAGCTCAGAAAACAAAAAAGAGAAGCAAGCTTGCAATAATAGCTTTTATTTTATCCTTAATTCCGATTTTACTGATTATTTTTTATGGCTTTATTAGAGATTTGCTTTTTAATTCACCACTAGTCTATATGCTGTGGTATAATTTAATTATTGAAGTAATTCCTTTTGTAAGTTTAATACTTTCTATAATTGCAATAATTATAATAAAAAGAAGAAAATTAAAGGGAATGGGACTTGCAATAACTGGGCTTATTATAAGCATAATTGAGGGTTTTATATTCCTGGCTGTTATTTCAAGAATATCTTCTTAAATAATTTTACTCTAAGAAATCAATACCTAAATCTTCTTCTACTTCCATTTGATGCTTCAGGTCTGCTGGAAGTGCTTCATCTCCACCAATTATTTGAGAGCTTTTCACACCTGTAATAATTATCATTACCCTGATTGACTTTTCCATTTCAGGAGAGATTTGAGCGCCCCATATCATTTTTGCATCTGGACTGAGTTTTTCACCAACTTCTCCAATTATTGTTCTTGCTTCATCGAGTGACATGTCATTTCCACCAATAATATTAATTAATGCTCCTGTTGCATTTGCAATATCAACATCAAGAAGTGGGTTTGAAATTGCTTTTTCAACTGCTTCCTGGGCTCTGTTTGCTGAATCAGCTTCTCCCATTCCCATGAGTGAAACTCCTCCATTACACATTACTGCTTTAACATCTGCAAAATCAAGGTTTACTAGACCTGTTTTTGTAACTAATTCTGTTGTTCCTTTTACTGCATTTGTCAAGATTTCATCAGCAACTTTAAATGCTGTTTGAAGTGGCAATTCTGGTGCAATTTCTAAGAGTTTATCATTTGGAATCACAATTAATGTATCAACAACTGACTCTAATCTTTCAAGTCCATATTCTGCATTTTCAATTCTTTTTTTTCCTTCTATTGTGAATGGCAATGTAACAACTCCAATTGTTAGTGCACCTTGTTTTTTTGCAAGACTTGCAATTACAGGAGCTGCTCCGGTTCCTGTTCCTCCACCAAGTCCACATGTAATGAAAACCATGTCACAGCCGGCGAGTCTTTTTTTAATTTCCTGCTCTGATTCATGTGCTGCTTCTTCACCAATTTTAGGGTCACTTCCTGCACCTAAACCCATGGTTAGTTCTTTTCCAATTAGAATCTTGTAATCAGCATCGGAATATAATAAATCCTGAGCATCTGTATTTACCGCAATAAATTCTCCTCCCTTGATTCCAATCTCTTTCATTCTAGAAATAGTATTTCCTCCACCGCCTCCAACTCCGAAAACTTTGACTTTCGTATATTGCTTTTTAATAATTTCCTCGAGTTGCCTGTCAATTTCAGCGAGTTCAGGGTCTTTCTCAAAGTTATAATCAGAATCTGAGTTTTTTAATGCCATTTTTAACCTCTTTTGTATTGCTTTATTAGTTAAAAACTTTAAATTCCTATTTAAAGATTATATAATTAGAATATATACTTTAAAAGTGATAGTATTTATTCTAGAAATATTAATTTTTCTCATTTTTATAAAAGTAAGTAAACCAATATTGCTATTCCAATAATTATTATACCCCAATATTGAAAAGGAATAAAGAAAAATGAATGAGATCTATCTAAAATAACTTCTTTACTTGTTATTTTATCTATATAAATTCTTTTAACATTCCTATTTAATATAAGCCCAAGTAGACCAATTATAAGTGCTGAAAGAATTAATGCAAGAGTTGGAGCCCATCTGTGAATTGCATAATATCCTGTTCCAAATAATCCATCAATTAGTAATTGTGAAACTAGAAGAAATGCAAATGCAATTAATGGGACTAAAAATCCTAATCTTCTCCAAATAAATAAAAATCCTGCCATTGTTTTAATTAAATATTAATTATTCTTTCTTCTCTTCTTTCTTTTCTTCTTTTACTAGTTCTTCTACTTTAACACCAGGTTTTTGTTTTGCCTGTTTTGTTTCATCTTTCTTTTCTTTTTCTTCAATGACTTCAAAATCAAGACCAGTTATTGTTTTGAATCTTTCTTTAAAAATATCAATGAAGGGCTTTATTTCTGGTTTTTTGAAAATTACCTTACCCTCTTTTATCTCAAAATCAAATCTGCTTCTAAAGAAAAAATCCTGGAGTGAATTTATTTTTTCTTTTGTGTCATTTATTTTTCTGGTTATTGTAAATTCATAGGTTATGTCTTTTCCAGCCAGAGGATTATTGAAGTCAACTGATACTCTTCCTCCTGAAACAGAAAGTACTTTTGCAATATAATTATCCATCTGAACAGTCAAGCCTGGATAAGGATTCATTTGTTTTTCATGAAAAATCCTAATAGGCATTGTCCTTATCATTTTTGGGTCTCTTTTTCCAAATGCTTTTTCTGGTTTTAAGTCAATTGAGTATTTTTTTCCTATTTCCTTGCCTTCCAAGGATTCGTCCAAACCTTTTAACAGCATTTCATTTCCTACTGAGACAATCATAGGCTTTACATCTGCATCAAGGCCTATTTTCTTTGCTTCAACTTTATCTGTTGTATCAAAGACTTCATTATTAGCCTTGCCAGTAAACTCTAATTCAATAAAATCATTTTTTTGAATTGCTTCATTTGCCATTTTATTTCATAATAATTGGAGTTTAAAAATGTTCTGGGAAAATAGAAATGTTTTTATAATCTTTAAAAATCAGTTAGGAATGAAAACAAAACCAATAACAGTCGAGGGATTAAGAGAAAAGCTGCGTTATCATGAAGAGTTTGATGTATGTTTTGCAGGACCTCTTACAGGTGTATATGATAGAATGAGAAGTTTTTATGAAGAGATGGGTAATTTGCAATTACCTTATCAAAAAAGATTATTTATACCCTGCATAAACTCTCCAAAAGGAAAACGCCTGGAAAAAATTGAAGATATAATTCTTAAAATAATTGTTCCTTCATCAGATTTAGTACTTTGTTTTGCTGAGCAAGATTTTAATCCTGAAATAGCTGGATTAAAAAGTACTACTGAATTTGGAGGAAAGATGGTTGATTGTGCTAGCAAACACGAAATTCCTGTTGCTCATTTAATCAAAGGTAGAGTTGGGGATGATTATCTAAGGGGGCTAATTGGATTTAAAGAAGATTCTGAAGTTTTTGCAAAAATCGATGCATTTTTAAGAAATTTTTATAGAAATTCTAAATTATATTAAGATTCTAGAGGTCATTTTATCACGAGTAACATTTATAAATCCACTATTGATTTAATCATTATCAAAAGGTAATTTAAAAGTAACAAAACTAAAGGTTTATAAAATCTTTAAATCAAAAAATAATATGCCACTAAAATTAATAAACGCTGCTGAAGCAAGACCTGGTGTTGCAATCCTAGTTGATGGTGTTGCATGCATTGTCAAATCAAATGATATTTCAAAGACAGGAAAGCATGGACATGCCAAATGCAGAATTGAAGCAATCAGTGTAATAGACGGAAAAAAGAAAGTTTTTGTAGCAGGCGGGCATGAAAGACTTGATGTACCAATGATTAATAAAAGCAGAGCCCAGGTTTTGACTGTTATGGGTGAAAAGGCAAGTGTTATGGACTCTGAAACATTTGAAACACTTGAAATTCCAATAATTGAAGAATTAAGAGCAGAAATAAAAGAAGGGGATCAAGTTGAATATTGGGATATTGAAGGTGTAAAAATTATTAAAAGGAAGATATAATTCCCCTAGTATATTAAACTAATTTTGGATTAAAAAATATAATAAACATGGCAACAAAACTACCAGTCACACAGGCAAGATTATTTAAGAATATGTTTGTTTGCAAACATTGCAAATCAAAATTAAGGGCAGACCCTAGAAAAATACTCGAAGGAAAAGTTAGGTGCAGAAAATGCCTTGGAAAAGCATTTAGGCCTATTAGAAAAAAATAATCTGCATAAAAGAGTGATAAATAATGGCTAACATTTACATATATGATATAACATTCTTAGTTTTATTCACCATAGCTGTGGTCATATTTCTTTACAAAAAAAGGAAAAACCTTAAAAAAGACGGCTGGATGTATCTTTATCCTACAAAAATAGGAATCAAGTTTATTGATTATGTTGGCGGGAAATATAAGAAGACTTTAACTGTTCTATCCTATGTTTCAGTAATCAGTGGATATATTCTAATGTCTTCAATGGTTTTTATGTTATATACCCTGCTTAAACTTTATTTATTTGAACCTAAATTGGTTCAGGCGTTAAAAATCCCTCCAATTCTACCATTAATACCTTATGTTCCTGAAATATTTAAATTAAATTTTTTGCCTCCTTTTTATTTTACATATTGGATTATTGCCATAGCTGTAATTGCTATTTGCCATGAATTTAGCCATGGAATATTTGCAAGGAGATATGGAGTTAAAATTAAATCAACTGGATTTGGATTTTTAGGGCCTTTACTTGCTGCTTTTGTTGAGCCTGATGAAAAACAAATGGAAAAAATACCAAAATTCCAGCAAATCACAATACTATCGGCTGGAACTTTTGCTAATGTAATTCTTACATTTTTGTTTTTCCTGCTTTTAGTTGGTTTTTCAGCTGTAGCCTATCATCCAGCAGGAGTAATGTTTGATTCATATGCAGCAGCAAGTGTTAATGTAAATGCCATAACAATGGTTGATGGAGTTAAAGTGATGAATCAAACAAGCAATGGACTCTTGGAGATTATCAATAAAAATAATATAAAAGATAATTTAATAGTCGGAAGTGATAAAGATTCTGCAAACCTAACTACAATGGATGTAAATGGAACGAAATTTCTTATACCAATGGATATTTTGAAGGCTGATTTGGAAAAAAATCCTGAAGCTGTTGATATGTATTATGATTTGCCTGCTATAAGAGTCAGGCTTACTGGAGTTATTGTAAAAGTTGATAATTATAAAATACAAACAAGAAGTGATATTTTAACTGCTTTTTCCAATTATAAACCCGGGGACAATATAACTATAATTACAAAAACAGATACAGGTGAAGTTGTAAATAAAATTACTCTTGCAGAAGATCCTCTTAATAAAGGCAGGCCTCTTGTGGGAATTGCATATGCACCTACTAGCGGGACATTACTCGCAAAGATTTTCAATGCATTTAATTTGTTCAGGCAGCCTGGAACAGCTTATGAAGCTGTGTGGAATCCTGACTTGATGCTATTCATCTATAATCTATTATTATGGCTTATACTGATTAATTTCAGTGTTGCCCTTGTTAATATGTGGCCTGTTGCAATATTTGATGGCGGAAGAACATTCATGCTCACAGTATGGGCTATAACAAAAAGCGAGAATTTTGCAAAGATTGCATTCAAGGTTGTAACATATTTAATACTCGGTGCAGTAATACTCATGATGTATGGCTGGGTCGTTGCTGTGTTTTAAATTCTAATTAAGTTTTTATTTTAATTTACCCTGAATATATTTTCTGGTTGCTTCTTCTTCAATATATTTTAAAGGAATTTTTCTTTTAACAAAATCTGCAGCATCATCTAAACTAAATCTTGTATCGAGTCTTTTGTTTAGGGCTAAAATAGCTTCCAAAGATTTAGGGTCAAGCTTTTCTCCTGCAAACTTTACTAAAGAGTCAATTTCTTTCCTATTCCATGATTCTCTATCAGCACGGGCATATTCTGATAAATCTTTTGCATAGATTTTTTTATCCAAAAGCTCCCATATAGTTCTCAAATTTATTGATAAATCATAGTCTTTTGACAGAGTTGCATAAGCTTCAATATCTCCAGACCTGATTTCATTTTTAGCAAGATCAAGAGGTGTTATTGAATTATCATTATAATCAAAATTATTATAATTTCTTGAACTATATAATTTCATTATTTCGCCTTTTAATTCTTCAAGCTTTTTTGCTTCTTTTGCTTCTATGCAATTTTGATACAAATCTAAAATATCCTTGATACTAAAATTATCATGCAAAGTATTGGCATATTCAACAGGAACATGTTTTAAAGCAAAGGAAACTTTATCTTGATTACTAAATCTCTTGTCATATTTTGGAATATTATCACTTGGTACATGATTTTGATGGAGTTCTATTATTGAATTTACATCAGAAGCACCTAGATTAGAATCTGTAAAAAAATTGTTTGCATATTCTGCAGGAATACCTTCCATTGCAAGCCTGTAGGCAGAATACCCTTCACTAAAACAAGCATGATATTTTGATAATGCTTCAGGAGTAATACCTTTATTTTGTAATTCAAAAATATCGTTTGCATACAAATTAGCAGGGTATTTATTAATTTCTGTTAAGGGAATTTTTCTTTTAAGAAATTCAGATACATCTCTGCTTGAAAACCTGCCAGGAGTAAATCTTGTTAAACTCGGATCATATTCAGGCATAGGAGTATTTGACTCTGGTTGAGGAACAAAGTGATGCGGGTCTGAGTCACGATCATAAGTTTCCTGAAATTGTATAGGATGATAAATTCCTTTTGGTTCTTGTTTTTTAGAGCATCCAAAAGGCATTGCTGTTGTTAAAGCAAGCAAGCTTAATCCTGCTATTGTTGTCTTATAACTATTGAGTTTTGTTAAAAGTGACATTTTTA
>Ga0182027_10003551_pt1 | contig 24637 bp, 21 predicted proteins | sample 712E1DmetaG_FD_121300 | JGI IMG/M metagenome (GOLD analysis project Ga0182027, IMG submission 121300) | Permafrost microbial communities from Stordalen Mire, Sweden - 712E1D metaG (Illumina Assembly) | ecosystem: Environmental > Terrestrial > Soil > Wetlands > Permafrost | place: Sweden... | reverse complement strand
GTGATATGATCCGGAGCTTCGGTGTGCTGCGGAGAAACCGGGGGCGGCCGCACCCGGCTCATTCGGGGGTCATCGGATCGCTTCTCTTCTTCTCCTCGTCAGGGGAACAGGCGGTCTTATAGACGTCGGGGTTGCTGATTTCCATGAAGCGCTCCGGATTCCTCGGTTCGTCAAAGCCGAAGCGTCGGTACAGACCATGAGCGTCGCGGGTGAGCAACGTCCACCGTCGCAAGCCCTGCAAATCCGGATGCGAGGTGATGCATTCCATCAGAAGACTTCCCACTCCCTGGCCGCGGAACGGCTCCAGGACAAAAACGTCCGCGAGGTACGCATAGGTGGCTTCATCGCTGATCACCCTGGCAAAGCCGATCTGCGCATTCCCCCGGTATGCACCGAAGCAGATCGAGTTGGCCAGAGAACGCTCGACGATGGCCCGGGGGATTTGCTCCGCCCAGTACGACCGGGTGAGGAATCCATAGATGACATCGATGTCGAGGCGGGATGGGTCGGTGCTGATCTCGATCCCGCCCCGGTGGAGGGTATGGGTCATCGCAGGGGCTTGGTCCCGGTATAGATGGAGGCAATGCCAAAGGTCAGGCGATCGTCTTCCGCCAGGGCAAATCCGATTTTCCTCAAGATCGCAAGAAATGCCTCGCCTTGCGGAAATCTCATCACTGTCTCGGGGAGGTGGTTGTACGCCTGCCTGTCTCCCGAGACGATTCGCCCAATGAGCGGGAGGATGCGGCGGAAATAGAAAAAGTAGAGCTGCTTGACGGGGAAAAGGGATGGACGAGAGAACTCCAGGACGACGATTCTTCCTCCCGGCCGAAGGGTCCTGAACATCTCCGAGAGCCCGCGTTCAAGATTTTCGAAGTTCCGCGCGCCGAACGCAACGATGGCCGCATCAAATCTGTCATTGGGAAACTCAAGGTTCTCGGCATCTCCCGTCCTGAGCGCAATGGTACGATCGAATCCGCGGCGTATGATCTTCGCCCTCCCGCGATTGAGCATTTGTTCGGAAATGTCGATTCCGACCACTTCTTGGGGGCCAAGCTGCATGGCCGCAAGCGCAAAATCAGCAGTGCCGGTTGCAACATCAAGAATGGTAAGCGGGTGGAGATCGCGAAGGTGATCGATCGCCCGGCGCCGCCAGAGATAATCGGTCCCGCCGCTCAGCACATGGTTGAGAAAATCATACCGGTGGGCGATGGAATCAAAAAGTGAGCGGATGTTCTGCTTCTGCACGACGCGGCGGATGGATGATCTGCCATGAAAGATACGAAACGGCGGCGGGAGTTCCAAGTGCTCCTTTCGCCTGCCGCAGACCTGGGAGGGAGGGAAGGAGGTGGTTCTCCACGCCTTGACTTTTTGTCTTGATTTGCATATACATTTTGTAACCTCCACCGGTGAAAGGTGAAGGTTTTTTGTTTGTTCCGTCATCGATGAAGTCTTCCTATGCCGCAGATCCAGATACGGCTTGCCCCCCTTCGGGACAGGTCATACACCGTGACGATCCGCTCCGGGTTGTTCGGGACCCTTCCCCGCCGTCTTGCGCACATAGCGGGGGGCGGACGCATTTTCATTGTCACCGACCGTCACGTCGCACCCCGGTATGGCAGGGTCCTGCTCAAAAGGTTGTTGCACCTCGGCACTGATGCGATTCTGCTGACAGTTCCGGCCGGGGAACGGTCGAAGTCCTCCGCCATGGCCCTTTCCCTCCAGTCGCGCCTCCTCCGTGGACGCGTGAAACGGGACAGTCTTGTTGTTGGGCTGGGCGGCGGCGTCATCGGAGACCTCGCCGGCTATGTCGCCTCGACGGTGCTGCGCGGAATCAGGTTTGTCCAGGTTCCAACGTCGCTCCTCGCGCAGGTCGACAGCAGCGTCGGAGGGAAAGTCGGGATTGACCACCCGGCGGGGAAAAATCTCCTGGGGGCGTTTCATCAGCCCGTTGCCGTGTTCATTGACCCGCGGGTTTTGCGTACGCTTCCGGCAGTGGAGTTTGCAAACGGCCTTGCAGAAGTCGTGAAGATCGCCGCAGCCCTCGATGCAGAATTCTTCCGATCGCTCGAACTCCTGGGAGGGCGCATCACTCGATCGAATCATCGCCTCCTCACCCGGCTCATCACCAGGGCGGTCGGACTTAAGGGAGCAGTCGTCGCACGCGATGAGTTTGAATCCGGCCTCCGGAAATCCCTTAATCTGGGGCATACCATTGGACATGCGCTGGAAGCCTCGACCGGCTACCGGCTGAAGCATGGATTCGGTGTCGCGATCGGCCTGATGGCCGAGACACGTCTGGCCGTCGCCCTCGGTTTGACCGCGCCGGAGACTGCCGTACGGCTGGAGAACGTGCTCCACCTTATGCACCTGCCGACGAATGCACCGCGGAAAATTGACTGGAAAACGCTCCGGTCCTCGCTGGCAATGGATAAGAAGGGCGATGCACGGGGGACGGCGTTCGTTCTTCCCCGTGCCATAGGTGAGTGTGCCATCGGTGTTCGTGTCCCCCCGGAGTTCATCAATTGCATCGACATGTTCTTGTATGAATAATCTCTCGCAGGATGCAGGGGCAGGTTGGATGGGAAACGTTGTTCACGCCGGAAACTCCTTTGGGGTTCGGAAATCCGGTCTCTCTGTGACTATAGATGAAGGGAGAGAGTCGTGATCATCGTTTCGATTACGGGGCCGACAATGAGCGATGCTCTGGCCCAGGTGGCATCATCCGACCGATTTGCCGACGCGTTTGAATTCCGTCTCGATCTCATCCGCGCGCCGGCGATTGCCACCCTGATGCTCTCCACCGCGAAGCCGATTGTCGCGACGTGCAGACCTGCATGGGAGGGGGGAGGTTTCCGCGGTTCAGAAGCGGCAAGGGTCGAGATCCTGTCATCTGCCTCGCTTCTCGGGGCGGACTACGTCGACATCGAGATGGGAACTTCCAGGCGGTTTCTTTCGGGATTCCTTGCCCGGAGGAGGGAAACAGGCGTCATCCTCTCGCGTCATCTCCCGAAGGGGGCAACGGTGAACGTGCGGGGAGTGTACCGAACCATGAGCAGGTTCGATGCAGATGTGTTGAAATTCGCGTTCCATGCGACCGATGCGTGGCAAAATGCCCTTGCGTGGGAATTCCTGACATTGGCCGGGAAAGAGAGACGGAAGGCCGTTGCCATCGCCATGGGGGATGCAGGGGAACCGAGCAGGGTGCTCTACCGGGTGTTCGGCGGATGGGCAACATATGCTTCTTCGGAGGAAGGGAAACCGGCGGCTCCGGGGCAGGTGAGCGCCCGGATGCTCAAGGATGTGTATCGGGCGGACCGGCGAAAGCGAACGACGAGAATATTCGGAGTGATCGGCAATCCCGTCGGTCAGAGCAAGGGAATATTCGTTCACAATGCCCTCTTTTCCCGTGCCGGCAAGAACGCCATCTATTGCCGTTTCGTGGTCGCCGACCTCGGCCGCTTTATGAAACGGGCGGCGCCCGTTCTGAAGGGTTTCAGCGTTACTATCCCCCATAAGGCGGGTGTGATGAAATATTTGCAGGCGATCGATGGGAGAGCAAAGGCCATCGGAGCAGTCAATACCGTCCTCCGTCGACGTGGCGGATGGTGGGGAACAAATACCGATGCTCCTGGAGCTCTCGATGCCATCGAAAAGCGGACCAGCGTGGCGGGGAAGACCATCCTTCTCCTGGGTGCTGGGGGAGCCGCAAGAGCGATTGCATACGAGGCAAGGAAGAGGGGAGCCGTTGTTCTCGTCGCAAACAGGACGGAGAAAAGAGCGCGGCGTCTTGCATTCGATTTGCACATACAACATATTGAAATGAAAGAAATTAGGTCCATTTTTTTCGATATTCTTGTTAATGCGACGACGATCGGCATGGCGCCGAACATCGCCGGTTCTCCGGCCCCTGCCTCAATGCTTCAGGGCAAGCTCGTCTTTGACGTTGTGTACAATCCTCCCGTGACGGAACTTCTCCGGGCTGCGGCGGCAGTCGGGGCGCAGACCATCGAGGGGACGGAAATGTACATCAATCAGGCGGCACGACAGTTCCGGCTCTACGCGGGTATTGCCCCGGACATGGATGCCATGAAGGAAATACTCTCGCAACGATCCTGAGATCATTTGATGATCAGGGAGATCCGAACAGGCGGCCCGGTTGACGGCGTTTTCCGTGTCCCCGGCTCGAAGAGCTTGACGAATCGGGCCCTTGTCTGCGCTGCGCTTGCCCAGGGGGAGTCGACGATCCGGAACGCGTCGGACAGCGACGACTCGGCGTTCATGGCGAACGGGTTGAACCAGCTCGGCGTCCTGGTTCGCCGCTCAGGCACGGACATGATTGTCGGAGGGACGGGGGGCCGGCTCTTCGCACCGAAATTTCCAATTCCTGTGGGGAACGCCGGAACGACTCTCCGGTTTCTCCTCTCGGTGGCCGCAGTGGCAGAAGGGACGACGTCGCTGCAGGGGGACGAACGGATGGCCGCCCGTCCCAACGACGATCTCCTGTCAGCGCTGAAGCAGCAGGGAATTCAGATCGATTGGCACCCGGGGACAAGCAGGTTCGATGTCAGGGGAGGCGCGCTCGCCGGAGGGAGTGTGGAAGTCCGGAGTTCCCGCAGCTCGCAGTTTCTCTCTTCGCTGATGCTTGTCGCTCCGTGCGCGCTCAGGGACACCACTCTCAGGGTCGTGGAGGACCTGGCGTCTGCTCCCTACGTGCTCCTGACCACTGAAGTGATGCGGGCGTTCGGTGTCGAAGCAAAGAAAGGCGAAGCAGGCACTTTCACCGTGAGGAGCGGGCAACGGTACGTCCCTGCGGAGTATGAAGTGGAACCGGATGCGTCGGGTGCATCCTATCCCATGGCAGCCGCCGCCATTGCCGGAGGGAGGGTCTTCCTTCCCGGTGTGCGGGAAGATTCGTTGCAGGGAGACGCGCGATTCACGGATGTCCTCCGTGCGATGGGTTGCGACATCCGCGCACACGATCGTGGACTCACCGTTCTGCGGGAAGGGGCGTTGCGGGGAACGGAAGTGGATATGAACGGGATGCCCGATGTCGTTCCGACCCTCGTTGCTGTCGCACTTTTTGCGGAGGGGGGGACGCGCATCCTGCATGTTGCTCACCTCCGCTACAAGGAGTCGGACAGGGGAGAGGGGCTGGCAGCGGAGCTGCGGAAGCTCGGAGCAGATGTGCGGATGAACGGGGAGACAATGGAGGTCAACCCTGTCCCCCTCCGGGGCGCGCGTCTTGACGTCCATGATGATCACCGTTTGGCTATGAGCTTCGCACTCATCGGACTCCGCGTTCCGGGAGTCGAGGTCGAAAACCCTGAATGCGTCAGGAAGTCCTTCCCGGAATTCTGGACGGAGTTCGACCGCCTGCGCCCTGCGTAAGAACCCGGGAGCAGAAGTCGCTGGCGGAGGTACACCGGATCCACATCCTTTTTGTGAATGACCATGGCAGGCAATGCGATAGGCAATCACTTTCGAATCACCACATTCGGGGAAAGCCATGGCCGGGCGATTGGCGCGGTGATCGACGGCGTACGCCCGGGTCTCCCGATCGATCTGGCATTCATACAGCATGAACTTGAACGGCGCCGGCCGGGACAGAGCAAGCTGACCACGTCGCGCCAGGAAACCGACCAGGTGGAGATTTTGAGCGGTGTGTACGAAGGCAGGACCACAGGGACGCCCATTTGCATGATCGTGTGGAACAAGGACCAGCAGCCGAAGGCGTACGAGAAGCTCAAAGACGTATTCCGCCCCGGGCATGCGGGCTTCACCTACCTTGCCAAATACGGCATCAGCGACTATCGGGGGGGAGGGCGATCCTCCGGCCGTGAAACCGCTGCGCGGGTTGCAGCGGGTGCCGTTGCGAAGAACATCCTTGCCCGGCGGGGGATCGAGATCATCGGGCACACGATGGAGGCAGCGGGAGTCCGCGCGAAAACGTTCGACCGCTCGGTGATCGAACAGAATCCCCTGCGGTGCGCAGACCCCCTCGCGGCGAAAGTGATGGAGCGGCGTGTCTTGAAAGCGAAGAAGGAGGGAGATTCCGTCGGCGGCGTTGTCGAGGTGATCGTGATGAACCCGCCGCTGGGTCTGGGAGAACCGGTGTTCGACAAGCTTGAGGCCGATCTGGCGAAGGCACTGATGTCCATCGGTGCGATCAAGGGGTTCGAAGTCGGCAACGGGTTTGCGGCCGCACGCCTCAAGGGGAGCCGGAATAACGATCCGATGTACGTGGAAAAGGGCACGGGTCGGGTCCGGACAAGGACGAATAACGCAGGCGGCATCGCCGGAGGAATCTCCAACGGCGAAGACATTATTGTCCGGATTGCGGTCAAACCCCCCTCATCGATCCGCAAGGAACAGGAGACGGTCACCGTGGAAGGGGCGCCGGCGGTCATCACGGTCGGGGGGCGTCACGATCCTTGCATATGTCCCCGCGTCGTGCCGGTTGCGGAGGGGATGGTGGCATTGACCCTCATCGATCACATGACGCGGCAGCGTCTTCTTGCAAGAAAGAGCAAGCTGCAGGACCTTCGCGATACGATCGATCTGATCGATCACAACATCGTCCTTCTGCTCAGTGAACGCCAGGGCCTTGTCCGCCAGATCGGAGCGCTCAAGAAGAAACGCGGGTCGCGCGTGCTCGACAAGGGACGGGAGCAGGCCGTCCTGAAGAAGCAACTTGGCGTGGCGCGCGATCTCCGTCTGGATGTCCGGTTTGTGGAGCAGATGTTCCGGGCCGTCTTCAGGCTTGCCAAGACATCGCAAAGGGAACTCGTCGACCGATGAAGCCCGCGGTGGGTCTGATAGGCTGCGGTAGGTTTGGGCTGCTGGCTGCGCGTTATCTCGCCGGCTGGAGCGATGTTGTCGTGTATGACGCACAACGAGCGCGGACCGGAAGACTTCCTGCGCGGGTCAGGCGTGGGACGATGGCACAGGCCGCATCGCAGCCGATCGTGGTTCTGGCGGTCCCTATGTCGTCCCTCCGTACAGCCCTTCGTTCCATCCGCTCCCATGTGAAGGCGGGGACGCTGGTGGTCGATGTCTGTTCGGTGAAGACGCTGCCGGTGCGATGGATGAAGGAAATTCTCCCCCCCGATGTGGAGATCCTTGGCACGCACCCCTTGTTCGGGCCGGACAGCGATACGGGCTCTCTCAAGGGACAGAGGATCGTCCTCTGCCCCGTGAGGGTGTCATCCAGGCGGCTTGAGGCGGCGAAAAGAGAGGCGCGCCGTGTGGGAGTCCTTTTTCATGTGATGACGCCCATGGAGCATGACCGGATGATGGCGGAGACGTTACTGCTCAGCCAGTACGTCGGGCGCCTCATCCCGGCAGCGGGGATTGCACCGCATGCCTGGTCCACTCCTTCGTATCGGCATCTTGCAGCACTCGTCACGATCGCGGGGAACGACACGGGGCAGATATTCAGAGACATGTGGCGCTTTAACCCGTACGCGGGGAGAATCGCGCGCCGCTTGCAGCACGCGCATGCCCGCCTCCTGCGGGGAGTGCGATCGGGTGCCCGCTGATCGCCGTCATGCTCTCCCCTTTGCGGCATAGAAAGAACAGTTGCGATGATTGAACTGCACAACGTCACCAAGAAATTCGGCACTTTTGCCGCCGTCGATGGCGTTTCCCTGAGGATTGAGCGGGGACAATTCTTCGGTTTCCTGGGTCCCAACGGGGCGGGAAAGACCACAACGATCAAAATGTTGACAGGTCTCTACGCGCCGACCTCGGGATCCTGCCTCGTCAACGGCTTCGACGTCCAAAAGAACCCCCTCGCGGCGAAGCAGTCCATCGGGTATGTGCCGGATCAACCCTTCCTCTATGAAAAGCTCACCGGCCGGGAGTTTCTCTATTTTGTCGGCGGACTCTTCCGTCTGTCGAAGGCAGATCTCAGGGTGCGGATCGAAGAATACGTGGACATCTTTGAGACGGGGGACTTCGTTGACAAACGGGCGGAGGAGTACTCGCAGGGGATGAGACAGCGGATCGTCCTTACGGCGGCGCTGCTGCACGACCCCAAAGTGCTGATCGTCGACGAGCCGATGGTGGGGCTCGATCCCCGCAGTGCCCGGTTGGTGAAGGACCTCCTGAAGAAGAGAACGGAACAGGGGGTCACCATCTTCATGTCGACCCATCTTCTGGAGATTGTCGAAGAACTCTGCGACAGGATCGCCATTATCCAGCGGGGGCGGATCATCCACGAGGAAATCCAGGACTCCCGGAAGCGGGCGAATGGAGAACTGGAGGCGTTGTTCCTGGACCTTACAAAATGACGGGCCCATGCACGAAATACTGAGCGCCCTCAACGTCAAGTCGAGCATTTTCCTGAAAGGGGCAACGGACTTTCGGCCGGCGAGCCTGCTGAAGAACATTGCTTCGATGCTTGTCTCGTGCAGTGTCGCCGCCGGGGTCTTCCTTCTCTCCCGGTCGGCGACAGGGTACCTCCTCCAGCAGGAACACATCGGCATGTTCCTCTTCCACCGTTTTCTCTCCATGCTCCTCTACGTGTTCTTTATCACGGTAAACCTTGGGAACATGATCGTCTGTTACGCGACGCTCTACCGTTCGGAGGAGGTCCAGTTTCTGGTGGCTCTTCCTTTCTCGCATGCGAAGATCTTTGTCGTCAAGTTCATCGACAATTTCTTCTACAGCTCCAGCACGCTTCTCCTGCTCGGGCTTGCTCTCCTGCTCGGATACGGCTCTTCGTTTGCGATGCCATGGTACTTCTACCTGTTCACTCTGTTCGCCGTCCTCGTTCCTTTCATGCTGATTGCCGCGCTGTCGGCGGTGATCCTGCTCATGATCCTGATCAGGGTGGCGGCGTTCGTCGGCATCCGATGGCTTCTCTCCGGCGTGGCGTTGCTGTACATGGGGGTGATCTATGTGTATTTCTACCTGACCAATCCGGTCTCCCTCGTCGCCGAAGTGATGCGTCATTATCCGGATGTCAATGCGTATTTCGGCTACCTTGACCCTCCGTTCGTGCGCTACCTGCCAAATCATTGGGTCGCTGAATATCTCTACTGGACCATGATGGGGGACCACGCGAGGGCCGTCGGCAATCTTCTTGCGCTGTTTCTGACGCTGGCGGGTCTGCTCGTTGTTGCCGGGATCCTTGCGCGGCAGTATTACTATAAGAGCTGGCTGACAGCGTCGGATGGCCGGGAAGGAGGGGGCGGGATATCGCTCTTCCGGCGCGCCGGCGCGTTCCGACTGGACCGCGGGGGGCCGCTGCCTCCCCAGAGGGATGTGCTGCTCCGGAGGGATATCCTCTGCTTCCTCCGGGAGCCGAGCCAATGGCTCCACCTCTTGCTCATGGCACTCCTCCTTGTCGTCTTTCTGGCGTCGATCAGGTCTCTCGAATTGAAGCTGACACAGCCGTTTCTGCGGACAGTATCCTATCTTGCCGTCTTCCTCTTCAACAGTTTCTTTGTCGCGTCGGTGGCACTTCGTTTTGTGTTTCCCAGCATGAGCCTGGAGGGAGATGCCTTCTGGTGCGTGCGATCGGCCCCTGTCTCCCTGCCGGGGCTGTACTGGCAAAAATTCGTGGGGGCGTTTCTCCCGATACTTGTGGTGTCCGAAGTTCTTGCTGCCGCATCCACAATGGCCGTGAAGGAATATCCCTCCATTTTCGTTCTCAACCTCGTTTGCACCGCCTTCGTTGCACTGACTCTGACGGGGGCGAATCTTGGCGCCGGGACCTATTTCGCCTCGTACCGGGAGAAGAATCCGATTCGCATCGCCTCATCGCAGGGGGCGTCTCTGAGCTTCCTCGGCAGCATGGTGTACCTTGGCTGCGTCGTCGCGATTCTCTTTCTCCCGGTGAACCGGTACTTTGAACTGTTGATTTTCAGGGGGTCGGCGTCGCAGGCATGGGTGATCCTGCCTCTCGCGGCAGTCGGCGTGCTTTCCGGCATAGTGTTCTTCGGTGCGTCGGCGCTCGGACTGCTGGCGCTGCGAAAAGATCAATAGGGGGAAGAATCATGCCGCGCAGGTTTCTCACAGTCGGAGGGTGCACCTCGATGGGACCCGGATACCTTGCTCTCTGCCTTCTTCTCGCCGTGGGCGCTTCGCATGGCGTGCTCGGCGCCCAGACGCGCGTGGAGTATTCCGAAGCCGCCGAGCGACAGTTCCGCGCGGCATTGACGAGCTACGATGCAGGGACGTATCGCGATGCGGCAGCGCGATTCGACCAGTTGGTGCGGGAATACCCCTCCTCACAGCGGATCACTGCAGCGTTCGTCATGAAGGGGAAGGCGCTCTATCATGCCGGCGAAAATCTCGACGCTGCAAGAACGATGAAGGCATTCCTTACTCGTTTTCCCGCCAGCGAGTATGTTCCGGATGCGGAACACGTCATCGGCCTCGTGTATGAAAAAATCGAGCGATACGAGGAGGCGACAGACATGCTCCTGACGGCGCTCGGTGATCTTCGGCATGAGGAGCCGTCGAAACTCGGGTCCGCTGTTGTTGCCTCGCTCGATTCCACCATTGACGCGCACCTGCGGGTGTCGACCCTCCGCCAGATGCTCTCGCGGGCTGCGCATCCTGAAGTCCGCGCCTATCTCTGGCTGAAGGTGGCCGAGAAGGAAGCCGCGGATGAGAACTCGGTCGGCGCCGGCATTGCCCTTGATTCACTGACGGGCCGCTATCGGTCGGCCGCGTATGCGGATCGCATCAGCGCCCTTCGCGGCCGGGTGGCCTCGCAAAGCAGCGTGAAGCTGGGGGCGCTCCTTCCTCTGATGCGGACGAGCGAGCCTTCGGCGGCAAAAGAAGTCGGGAACGATGTGTATGACGGCGTTCTGTTCGCTGTGGAGCAGTATGAACAGACGCCGGGAATTCGTGTCAATGTGACGCTGGAAACGCGCGACACGGAGCGTGAACCCCGGCTGGCGACAAAAGGGGCGGAGGAACTCTGCGACGACAAAGAGGTCATCGGGGTGATCGGACCTGTCTTTTCCACCACGGTGACGTCTGCAGCGGCTGTTGCCAACGCGCGCAAAGTCCCCCTTGTCACCCCCACGGCAAATGCCGTTGGGCTGGCATCGTCCGGGAAATACGTGTTTCTTGCCAACCCGGACTATGATGCACGCGGCCGCGCCATGGCACGGTATGCCGTCGTTTCGCGCGGTTTCCGGACGCTCGCCGTTCTTGCTCCCATCGATTCCTATGGGAAGTTTCTCGCGGAGGCGTTCGTGCGCGAAGCCACCCGCCTCGGCGCCCGCGTCGTGGCGACGGAATGGTACCAGCGCGGTTCGTCCGACCTGAAGCAGCCGCTTGCGAAAATCAGGCGTGCGGGGGCGGAGGCCGGAGAGGACGCGCGGATTTCGTTCGGGGGCCGCACGGGTCAACAGACTCTCCTCAAACTTGTGCATCTCGGCGTCTCCATCACACGTCTTGATTCGCTCATGAGCACGGGGGCCGCGATCAGCGCAATCTCGCTTCTGGGTCCCCGGGCGCGGTTCACGCTTGATTCGCTCGGCATTCCCGCGATGTTCGACGAGTCGCGTGCGGATAGTCTTGAATACCCCGTGGATGCGATCGAAGCGCTGTACGTCCCGATCAACTCGGCAGAGGAGATCGGCGTGGTCTGTTCCCAGATCGTCTACTTCAATCTGCAGACGCAGATCCTCGGCTCCGGCGAGTGGAACAACCTGGCAGAATTGAATGCGAACCGGAGGTATTGCAGCGGCGTTGCATTCGAATCGGATAGCGACATCGATACGACGGGGGGGGCGTACGCGGCGTTCGTCAACGGTTTCGTCGCCCGCTTCAAGAAGAAACCCTCGCGCAACACACTCTATGGCTATGACACTGCTCTCCTCGTGCTCAGCCTCGTGAAGAATGGGGCCACGACGCGGGAAGCACTGCAGCGGGCACTGGCTGACGTGAAGGATTTCCATACCCTGCACACGAAGATCACGCTTGCGGGGGACAGGGTGAACAGCTGGCTGACGATTATGAAGTACGAGGATGATGATCTCCGGAAAGTGGAGGAGCTGGATGCAGGTCTCCCTTCCGGCGTGAGGGGAAATAGTGAAAAACAGTCGCCGTGAATGCGTCAAGGAACCGCTCGCTGCACGAGGTGCCATCACAACATGGCCGGAAGAGGAACGCCCCCGTGAGCGCCTCCTGCGTTGCGGACCGGGCTCCCTGACCGATGCCGAACTTCTTGCGATCCTGCTCCGTTCGGGCTCGGGGTCCTCTTCCGCACTGGATGTTGCCCGCGGCGTGCTCGACGGGGGCGGATTGCGGGAAATGGCGCGGAAGAACGCCGAAGAGCTGATACGGGTGCAGGGGGTGGGACTTGCCAAAGCGGTCGAAATTCTGGCCGCCGTGGAGATCGGAAGGCGTTTGCAAGCGCAGGAATGCGGTGACAGGCATTCCCTCTGCTCCCCGGAGGATGCCGCCCGGTTCCTTATTCCCCGTATGCGGGATCTCCGGCACGAGACGTTTGTTGTCCTCGTTCTCGACACAAACAACAGCGTCGTGGGCGAAAGCGAGCTTTCCCGCGGGACGCTGAACGCGAGCATCGTCCACCCGCGGGAGGTTTTTAAGTTTGCCATCGACCGCCTGGCAGCCGCCGTCATCGTGGCGCATAACCATCCGAGCGGAAATCCCGAACCCAGCCGCGAGGATATCGAGATTACACATCAGCTCTGCGAAGCCGGCAAAATCGTCGGCATCCCCCTCCATGATCATCTTATCGTAGCCGGAAACAGCTTCACAAGTCTCGCCGCGAGAGGATATGTGTAAAAGTTTGCGAATCATGGATTTCGTCATTGACAAAGGTGACACTTTTTTGTATTATCAAGATTAGGTTTTGAGACAGACACGGGATTCTCTCGTTTCCTCATTCCTATATAATCGCAGGAGGGGTTCCAATGCCAAAATTCAACAGGACAGTCACCGCATTTTCGCTGGCTCTCCTCTTTTCAGGTTCGCTCGTTCTCGTTGGATGCTCATCGAGTCCCGATGAGGCCCAACTGAAGCAACTGAACGACTTGAAAGAGGAAGTTGCGTCGATGCAGAAGGATCTCTCGGACAAGGAGCAACAGAAGGGCGCACTTGATCGTGAGGTTGCAGAAAAGAACGCGAAGATCAAGAAGTGCAACGACGATCAGGCGATCGTAAAGCAGCGGCTGGCCAAGTAAATGCGCGAATAACGAAAAAAGGAGTCTTTGACAATGAACGTGAAACATACATTCTTTGTGATCGCTGCCCTGCTCGTTTTCGCCGCCGGCGCTGTTGCGCAGGAGATGACGAAAGATCAATGGCAGCAGGAAATCACCAAATATACACAGACGAGGACAGAGCTCACGGCCAAAGTGAAGGCCCTGTCGGATAATATCGCGAAGTTGCAGTCGCAATCATCCCAGCTCGATGCCGACTACCAGAAGTGCATGGACGCGCTCTACGCCCTCGTCGGCTCTGATGCGACAAAGGCAGCCGCCTACCGTGCGGATATCGATGCCGCGGAGAACAAGGCGAACGAACTTGCCCGTCTCTCGGATGCAGATCTCGTCGCCCGCAGCAGCGAAGTGGACGAGCTTGCCGCGAATGTGAAGGGATTGTGGGAGAATAAGCTTTCCCTCATTCCGGAATTCTGGGATCGCCTGACCGCACTGAACGAAAAAGTGAAAGGTCTGCAAGCAACCCTCAAGAACCAGGTGAACATCTACACGGTCGGTACCTGGGCCAAGAACCGCGATTGCCTCTGGAATATTGCCAAGAAGAAAGACATCTATGACAATGCCTGGCTCTGGCCGAAAATCTGGCAGGGAAATCGTGATCAGATCAAGGATCCCGATGTGATCAAGAAGGGACAGAAACTCCAGATCCCGAAGGGAAAAGAGCTGACGACGGATGAGGCGAAGGCCGCAAAGAAGTATTATGCGAAGAAGGCGGCGAAGTAGATGACGGAGCAGTTTGTCCGATGAAGGACGTCTCCCGCTCTTGCGGGCATCGGCCGGTTGTCCAACCCCCTTTCCTGTCTCGCACAGGGGAGGGGGTTGTGTGTTTTCAGCATGAAGGAGAGCAGGCGTGAACGAAAAGAAAATCAGAATGGAGGGGGTGGATGCAGTCGCATTCCTCGGCCTGAACGACGAGAACCTTCATATTGTGGAACGGCGTTTCGATTCCACCGTCGTCGTACGGGGCGACCTCATCACCCTCCGGGGGGACGCGGGTGAAGTGGATCAACTCGAACGCATCTTCAGGGAGATGATGTTCCTCCTGACGAGGAACGGCAACCTTACGACCAACGACGTGGAAACCGTCATCGATCTGGTGACGGCCAACGGCGAACCGGCTGTCCCGCGCGGCGTCACATCGACTCTGCCCAAGGACGAGCTTGACTCCCTGATCCTGTACACAAAGAACCAGGTCATTCGTGCGAAAACTTCCGGCCAACGGGCGTACCTGAGGGAGGTTCGGAAGAACGATATCGTGTTTGCCGTCGGACCCGCGGGGACAGGCAAGACGTACATGGCGGTGGCAATTGCGGTTGCCGCGCTCAAGAACAATGAGATCACCAAGATCGTCCTTACCCGTCCGGCGGTGGAGGCAGGCGAGAGTCTTGGCTTCCTGCCCGGCGATTTGAAAGAGAAGGTGGATCCCTATCTTCGACCGCTGTACGACGCGCTCGACGACATGCTGCCGGGGGAGAAGCTTCGCGCTTACCTCGAGAAACGCATTATCGAGATCGCCCCCCTGGCCTATATGCGGGGGCGTACGTTGCATAACGCGTTCGTTATCCTCGATGAAGCGCAGAACGCTTCTGCCATGCAGATGAAAATGTTCCTGACACGCCTTGGGCCCAACTCCCGCGCGATCATCACGGGCGATGTCACCCAGATCGATCTGCCGAACAAAATGAGCTCGGGGCTCGTCCAGATCCAGGAGGTGTTGAAGGGGATCGAAGGGATCGCGTTCGTGTACTTCGACAGGAATGACGTTGTCCGCCACCGCCTGGTGAAGGACATCATCGACGCATACGACAGGTACAACAACGGAAGCAGAAGAGAAGGGACGGCGGGAACGGAGGGAAAGAAAACCGGAACACAGGAGAACGGAGGGAAGTAATGCAGCGGGACGGTCCCGTTCCGTTCAGGAGCGCGATCGCCGCCGTTTCTTTGCCTCGGTCCAGAGGACATCCATCTCGGCAAGCGTCGCTCCGTGAATGTCGCGTCCCTGCCGGAGTAGCTCCGTTTCGATGTACTGAAAGCGGGTCGTAAACTTGTCAACGGTCGCACGCAACGCGTGCTCCGGATTGATCCCGAGAAAACGGGAGAAATTGACAAGCGAGAAGAGGAAATCGCCAAACTCCTCCTCGCGTGCGCGCTTCTTCCCCCGCGTCGCGGCGACGCGAAGCTCCTCGACTTCCTCCCTCACTTTTGCCCAGACATCGTCCACCTTGCTCCAGTCGAACCCCGCATGCGACGCCCGCTGCTGTACCCGCAACGCCCGCTGCAGCGCAGGCATTGCCCGCGGGACCCCTTCCAGAAGCGAGGTGCGCCCTTCCTGCAGTTTGGTCTTTTCCCATGCTCGCGCGACATCTTTCGCCCCCGCAGCCTTTGCCGTTCCGAAGACGTGCGGGTGGTGGCGGATTAACTTCCGGTTGATTCCGCGGAGCACGTTCTCCCAGGCGAATTCCCCCTTCTCTTCTGCGATCGCTGCGTGCAGTGCGACGTGCAGCAGCAGGTCGCCGAGTTCCTTCTCCAGTTCCCGCATGTCACCCCGATCCAGCGTTTCGATCACCTCATACGTCTCCTCAAGCAGACCCTCCCGGAGGGAACGATGCGTCTGCCTTCTGTCCCACGGACACTCCTTCCGCAGGCGCCGGACGATGGCAACAAACCTGGAGAATTCTTTCGATGGAATGGAAGGAAGACGGTGACGGGGCATGGGGATGGGGAGAATGTGGGCTGATTCCTGTCAACGTACCGATTGCCGCCCTGAGATGCAACGCCTGTGGATTCTCGCGGCGGGGTTTTCTATATTTTCCCTCCAACCGTTCGTCGAACAGTCTCGACAGGGGGTCCTCCATGAAGCAGGCGCTTGGAATTCTCGGGATTCTCACCGCCGCTGGAATCGTGCTCTCGCTCATTCTGCAACACACCATGCAAAGAGGCGTCACCATGCTGTTCGTCAACGGCACAGTGTACACCGTCAATGATCGGCAGCCGCGTGCGGAAGCAGTGGCGATTGATGGGGACCGCATCGTCGGAGTCGGCACGAACGAGGAAATCCTCCGGCGGTTCACTGCCGATCGGGTGATCGATCTCCGGGGCAGGGCGATGTATCCGGGATTTATCGACTCCCACGCACATCTCGAGGGGCTCGGTGCATCGATCAAGGAGGTGGATCTTACAGGTGCGGAGTCTCCGGAAGAGGCCGCATCACTGGTCGCCGCGGCGGTGCGGAGCACCGTGCCGGGCGGTTGGATAAGGGGGAGGGGGTGGGACCAGACACGCTGGCACGGGAAAAATCTGCCAACTCACGGGGTCCTTGACCGTGCATCCCCCGATGCTCCTGTCTTTCTCTTGCGCGTGGATGGGCATGCAGTCTGGGTCAACAGGAAGGCGATGACTCTCGCGGGGATCACCAGGACCACACCCGACACGCCGGGAGGGCGGATCGTGCGCGATGCACGCGGAGAGGCAACCGGTGTCTTTGTGGACAATGCAATCCTGCCCCTGGAAGCGGTCCTTCCTCCGCCGACGACCGAAGAGAGGATGGATGCACTGAAGAAAGCAGCCGATGTCTGTCTGGCAAACGGCCTGACCGAAGTGCACGACATGGGAGTTGATTCTGCGGGTATCGATATGACGCGGCAGCTTATCACCGCAGGGAGGATCCAGCTTCGTATGGTCATCGCGGTGGACGGGATGTCCGCCTCGACATGGGAAATGTATCGGAAGTCCGGCCCCGTCATCAATGATTGCGGCGGACGCCTGACGATCCGGGGAGTGAAGTTCTACGCAGACGGCGCGCTCGGTTCCCGGGGGGCGGCTCTCCTTGAACCGTATGACGACGATCCGGGCAACAGGGGCTTGACCCTCGTCTCACAGGCCGATCTTCTCAAGGCCGCGCGGGAAGCCCTCTCCTCCGGATTCCAGATGTGCACGCACGCCATCGGCGATCGGGCCAATGCGATTGTCCTGGATGTGTACGCAGAAGCGCTGAAATCCGATCCGGCAGGTCATGGCGACAGGCGGTGGAGGATCGAGCACGCCCAGGTCCTGTCCGCAACTGACATCCCGCGGTTTGCACAGCTCGGCATTCTCCCGATGATGCAGCCGACCCACGCCACGTCGGATATGCGATGGGCCGAAGCGCGCCTCGGTCCCAAGAGGATCCTCGGTGCGTACGCGTGGCGTTCTCTCCTGGATCACGGAAGCATCATCCCCGGTGGGTCCGACTTTCCGGTCGAAAGCCCGAATCCCCTCCTCGGCTTCTATGCCGCTATCACCCGACAGGACCGGAACGGGAAACCCGCGGGCGGGTGGTTCCCCGAACAATGCATGACCCGCAGTGAAGCCCTGAAGTCGTTTACGCTCTGGGGTGCCTATGCGGGGTTCCAGGAAAAGGACAAGGGGAGCATCGAACCGGGAAAATGGGCGGACATGGTTGTATTATCGAAAGACATCATGACAGTGGAACCCCGTGAGATCCTTGACACCTCCGTGGAAATGACCATGATCGGCGGATCCATCGTCTATACTCCGGCCGTCCAAAGCGTGGCAGTGAAGTGACGGTTGCGCAGGAATCTCCGGAACCGAACCGGCTCAGGAAACGCAATTTCGTGCTGAATGCAGCCGAGGGAGCAATCTTCTCCTCCTCGGGGGCATTCGTGAATCCGCAGACCGTCCTCCCGGCCCTGGTGGCGCGATTGGGGGGAGGGGAGATTGCGGTGGGGGCGCTTGGCGTCATGGTGTATGCATGCGTTTTTCTCCCGCAGTTGCTCTCTGCCCGGTATGTCGAAACACACGCGTGGAAGAAACGCTGGGCTCTCACGTGGGGAGCGGTGCACCGATCTCTTCTCCTGGTGATGGCCGGCGCCGTCTTCGCCTTTGGGGGAACATCCCCGGCACTCGCGCTGGGCCTGTTCCTCTTCCTCTATATGCTGATGCAGTCGGCGATCGGGATTGCAACGCCGGGGTGGTTTGACCTCTTTGCCAAGGTGACGTCTCCCAATCAGCGGGGACGCCTCATCGGGATCCGAACGTCGATGGGAGGGGGAGGAGCGCTGGTGTGCGGCTTCATCCTCACATGGTTTCTCGGGAGATTCCTCTTTCCCTTCAGTTTCGTCGCGGCGATCCTTGTTGCGTTTGTGTTGCAGGCCGTGTCGTTCACGTTGCAGGTCTTCCTGGTGGAAGCGGAACCGAGTGTGGTTCACACCCGCCGGCCGGTCATCACGTTCCTCAGGGAACTGCCGGACATTCTGAGGAACAATCCCCCGTTCCGGAGATTCCTGGAGGCGTCGATGGTGCTGACCGTTGCGACGATGCCGATCGGCTTTTTTACGGTTCATGCCCTTCAGAGCCTCGGAGCAACCGAAGCCAACGTCGGCGAGTTCACGATGATGATGGTGGCGGTGCAGATGGTGAGCGCCCCTATCAACGGTTTCATCGCCGACCGATTTGGGAACAAATCGGTGCTCGTCATCGCGGCAGCGGCCCTTCTTTGTGCGAGCCTGACGGCCCTGGTCGCTCCCACCGTTGGGTGGTACGTTCTGGTATACCTCTTCCTCGGCGTCAATGTCGGAACGGAAACAATGGCACGGTACAGCATATCGATCGAATTCGGCCCCGTCAAGAAGCGTTCCACATACATCGGCCTGATGAACACCGTCCTTGCACCCCTGTATCTCTGCGGGATGCTGGGGGGAATCCTCGGCGCCCGGTGGGGGCTGAAAACGGTCTTTGCCATCGGTGCGGCGTTTTCCATCGCCGGTATCCTGATTCTCCTTTTTCGTGTCGAGGAGCCCGTGCGCCATGGATCTCCCCACTGAAAATACCTTTCGCCCTGAACAGGGCTGCATTCCGGGCGGGGGCCGCCGCCAGGCGTCGATTGCATTTCCAACACCCCCCTGCTATATTGAAACTGCGATGACTCCAGTGCTTCAGGGAAAAGTAACGACATGGACTGTTCTTTCACTGTTGCAGTGGGCTGACGGATTTCTCGCGCAGAAGGGATTTGACGAATCGCGCCTGACATCGGAATTGCTCCTCTCCCACGTGTTGGGACTTCCCCGGTTGAACCTGTATCTTCAGTTCGACCGACCATTGAATCAGGAAGAGCTGGCACGATTCAAAGGGGCGTTCCAGCGGCGACTCGCTCACGAACCGCTGCAATATATCGTCGGTGAGTGTGAATTCATGGGGCTCCGGATCGCCGTGGACAAACGTGTCTTGATCCCCCGGCCGGAGACCGAGGATGTCGTCTCTTGCGCTCTCGATGCTCTGCGCAGCCGCAACGGACAGTCGCTGACGATCCTTGATATCGGGACCGGTTCCGGGAATATGGCCGTGGCGCTCGCGAAATCCCTTCCCCGCGCAACCGTCACTGCAGTCGACGTCAGTACCGACGCTCTTGATGTTGCACGGGCCAATGCCGAGGCACACGGCGTGCACAATATTTCGTTCCAGCGCTGGGACGTGCTGGGTGACCTCCCGGCCGATTGGCGGTTTGATATGATCGTCGCGAACCCTCCGTATGTGTCGTTGCACGACTTTGAGAGTGTCCAGGAGGAGATCCGGAACTACGAGCCGCGGCAGGCGGTCACCGACGGCGGGGACGGGCTCAAATTCATCCGGCGGATTCTTGGCGTGGCTCCGAAGCATCTCGTGCCAGGCGGTGCCGTCGCCATGGAAATTGCCTACGGTCAGGAAGGGGATGCGCGGGCTCTTGCGTCGGCAGCGGGTCTCCGACAGGTCGATGTCCGGCGCGATTTTGTGGGCGTTCCCCGGGTGCTGATCGCTGTGTGGGAAGGCTCATGAGAGCCCTCGTCCAGCGGGTGTCCAGCGGGTCCGTCTCGATTGACGGAGCGGTTCGTTCATCTATCGGGGCGGGATATGTTGTCTTGCTCGGGGTGCGTGCGGGGGATACGATGGACGATGCGCGCTTCCTTGCCGACAAGTGCTCAGCCCTCCGGGTCATGGAGGATGCGGCAGGGAAGATGAACCTCTCCTTGAAGGATGCAGGCGGCGAAGCGCTGGTCGTTTCGCAGTTCACCCTGTATGCGGACGCGCAGCATGGCAATCGTCCCGGGTTCGGCGATGCGGCGCCTCCTGACGAAGCTCTTCCGCTCTACAGTTGTTTTGTGAAGCGGATGAAGGAGAATCTGGGGGAGGAGGCGGTCTGCACGGGGGAATTCCGTGCGAGGATGGCGGTTGCTCTCGTCAATGATGGTCCTGTAACAATTCTCTTGGAAAGCACAATCCACAACAAGCCAAGGAGTGCTCCGACATGATTCCGAAGATTCGTGTGCACGCGATGGTTCCACTGATTATCACCCTGTGTGCGTTGCTTGCGGGCGGAGCCCGTGCCCAGGACGCGTTTGGAACTCTCAGTGGCGCCCATTTCGACGTAAGGTATCAACGTGGGGTGGATGTGGAGGATGCACGGAAAGTCCTTGACTTTCTCCAGGCGGAATACAATGCTCTGAGCGGGGACCTCGGACTGGATCTGCGCACGAAGCTGGAGGTGCGCATGTATGAATCTGTAGGAAAATTTCTCTCCGAATCGACGCACCAACGGTCCTGGCGGGGAGCATTCTATACCCACGGCATCCTGTACCTGCAGCCGGTCTCCGAGCTGGTGACCCGGAACATCTTTGAGAAATCGATCACGTATGAGCTCGCGCTCGCAATTCTCGAACAGAGCGTCCAGAAGGGATGCCCGCGATGGCTTGCCGAGTCCTTCGCCGCCTATTATTCCGCTGAGACTGCAGGCATGACGCCTCCGCTCGGGGCGCGTCTCTCCGCCTTCTCCGATCTCAATCAGGACATCCAGCAGTACCCCAATCCCCCGCAGCGCGACGACGTGCATTTCATCCTCGGTGCCACCATGACCTTTTTCGTCCAAAAGTACGGCGAGAAGAAGGCCTTTCACGTCTTCAGGAATTTCGACGGGATGACCGGAATCGACGTCGTCTTCAAGAGGGTCTACAACCAGGACTACACGGCGATCGAGAAGGAGTGGGCGAAGTATATCGCGTCACGAACGGCTTCGTTCAAGTGACGAGGGCTGTCCTGGGGGCCAAGGGACGTGAATGAAGATCGTCATGCTCTTTCTCGACGGTGTGGGGATCGGTGCCAGGGATCCGTCGGTGAATCCCCTCTTTGCGGCGCCGATGAAAACGCTCCGTTCCATCCTCGACGGTGAACTCCCTTCTTTGCGGAACCGCATCTGCATTGCGGCCAGGGCAACTGCAACCCCCCTGGATGCCACGCTCGGCGTTCCCGGTCTCCCTCAGAGCGGTACAGGGCAAACTGCGCTCTTCACCGGCGCGAACGGCGCGAAGATCGCCGGGCGCCATTTCGGCCCTTACCCCTATTCCACTCTGAAGCCGATCATCCGCGAGCGGAATGTTTTCCGCCGGGTGAAGGAGGGGGGGAAGGCGCCGTGCTTCGCCAATGCGTTTCCCCAAAGGTTCTTTGACTATATCGAACACGGGCGGGGGCGCATGACCGTGACGACCATGGCTTCCCTGTCGTCGGATCTTCCCTTGCGCCGCGCGACGGATCTGGAAGCGGGGAGAGGCGTTTCAGCGGACATCACGGGGGAGGGATGGAGAACTCTTGGATATCCCGCGATGCCCATCGTCCCCCCCCAGGAAGCAGGCCGTCGGCTGGTCCGCCTCCTGGAGAATCATGATTTTGTTCTGTTTGAATATTGGCAGACGGACCACGCAGGCCATGCAAGGAGCCGGGAGGAAGCGGTCTCCGTTCTCGAGAAGTTCGACGGCCTCCTCGAGGGGATCGTCGAGACGATAGATTCGTCGCGGACCCTGGTGCTCATCACGAGCGACCACGGAAACATTGAAAACCTGGCGACGAAAACGCACACGCGGAATCCGGTCCCGCTGATTGTCTATGGCGACGGTCATCGCGAATTCGTGGCCCGCCATGCCAAGGGACGAAAGGAAAAGCCGGACCTGACAATCGTAACTCCGGCCATCATGGACGCGCTCTTCGGAGCGCCAAGAAGCTAAACCGCAGCGGCACGCCCGGGGGCACGCCGCACCTGTCTCACGCAGTCGACATGGTGCATCGTGCAGCCTTCCCTCCACGCAGGGAGATCTTTCTGTCCCGCCCTCCGCATTGCGTTCTTCCTTGCGTGCGGCATTGTTGCAGGCGACCTCGCCGGGATTCCGACCGTCTCCCTTGAGGTCCTTATCGCCATTCTTACCACCCTCCTCGTTCTCTCCCTCCGGTTCCTTCCTGCCTCTGCGAAATCCCTGCTCTCGATACTTGCCTTCTTCCTCCTCCTTTTCGTGGGAGCCCTTCGTCTCTCGCTCGATCGGGCGTCTGATGATTCTCTGCCTGCCCGGCTTGACGAAGAGGTCGTCACTGTGGACGGCGTCGTGCAGGAAACGCCGTCGAAGCTGGGAGGGAGGATGAGATTCCTCTTCCGGGGGATAGAGTGCCGTACGAGCGACGGAACGCTCCCGCTCTCTGCCACCTTTGCCGCGACGGTCGTACCCGTTGCGGCCGACACGATCGTTCTCCATCTCGACTACGGGATGAGGGTGAAGATGACGGGGACGATCTCCCTCCCCTGTTCGGAACGCAATCCCGGCGAGTTCAGCCAGCGCCGGTACTTTGACGCGAACGGCATTTCGGGCTCGTTGTTCGTCCGCGGGATGGCGCATCTGACGGTGAGCGGCGGGCGCGAAGGACTCTGGCTCATGCGCGAGGTCGTTGTCCCCCTTCGTTCGGGCCTGCTGGCAGAGATCGATGCGACAGTGGGGGGCGAAGAAGGGGAGTTTCTCAAGGGGCTCCTCATCGGCGAACGCTCGGGGATCAGCGCGGAAACAAAGCAGGCGTTCATCGATTCAGGCGTTGCGCACGTCCTCGCGGTTTCCGGATCGAACGTCGCTGTTGTCGCGATGATGCTCATGTTCCTGTACGACCTTCTCCGGCTGCCGAAAGTCCTCCGCCCGGTTGTCGTTGCGGCCGGGCTTCTCCTCTATATGGCGATCACGGGGAGCCAGCCGTCGGTTGTACGGGCAACCGTCATGGCAATGATGTACCTCCTGGCAGGGGTGCTGCAGGTCCGGTCGAATGGGTATAATGCGCTTGGGCTCTCCGCCATCATTATTCTCCTCTGGGATGCGCGCCAACTGTTCGACATCGGCTTCCAGCTCTCGTTCGGCGCCGTTCTTTCCATCATCCACCTCTATCCGCGCGCAAACGCGTGGATCACCCCGTGGGAAACGGACGCATGGTGGAACAGGGCGATCATTTGGCTTCTCCGGATGTGCGCCGTGTCATTCGTTGCCACGCTCGGTACCATTCCGGTGACCGCCCTTTCCTTCGGCCGTGTCTCGGTCATCAGCGTCCTCGCAAACATCCCGGTCATCCCGGCAACGGGCCTCAGTGTCATTCTCGGTGCGGCGGGGGCGGGGACCGGACTTGTCAGCCCATGGCTCTCCGGGATCTACGGGACCGTCAATGCGGTGGTCCTGCGGTGGACATTGCAGACTGCCTGCTGGGCCGCTTCATTCCCGTGGGCGTCGGTCAGCGCCCTCCGGTTCACCTTGCTCGACGCTTTTCCGTTCTACGCGGCGGTGGGTCTGCTCTTCCATTGGAGGGAAAGGGAAACGAGAAGTGCGCTGGTCATCGCTTTTCTGCTCGGCGTGAATTTAGTTGTCTTTGTCCGCCCGGCGGATCCGGCCAATCCGGCGCGGCTCCGCCTCAGCGTGATCGATGTGGGGCAAGGGGATGCTCTGCTCCTGGAGTTCCCATCCGGGGAGACAGCGCTCATTGATGGAGGTCCTTGGACGCCGGATTTTGACACGGGGGAGAAGACCGTTGTTCCCTTCTTGAAGCGGCGGGGGATAGCGAAGATCGATCTCCTGGTCGTCACGCATCCCCACAATGATCACATCGGTGGCGTTCCTTCGGTGATGAGGCACTTCGCCGTGGGACGGGTCGTTTCTGCCGGCCAGCCGATCCGCGCACGGGAATATGACGCGTTCCTCCGCGCCGTGGCGGCCAACGGCTGCTCGCATGTCGTCGCCAAACAGGGGATGATACTGGAAGGGGGACAAGGAAGCCGGTGGTATGTCATGGCCCCCGGAGCCGGATTCGTTGATGCCGATACATCGCACGCGACACCGAATCTCAATAACACGTCGGTGGTGATCAAGCTGCAGTACGGCAACGTATCGTTTCTGTTGACCGGCGATGCAGAGGAGGACGTGGAGGAGGATCTTCTCGCCCGGTACGGCGATTTCCTCCGATCGTCGCTGCTGAAAGCCGGTCACCACGGGAGCATCACGAGCAGTTCGGCCCCTTTTGTTGCGGCGGTGCGGCCCGCATGGGTCGCCATTTCCGTCGGTCTCCACAATAAGTTCCACCATCCGTCGGGTGTGGTGATCCGCCGGTAC
>Ga0182027_10003550_pt1 | contig 24638 bp, 13 predicted proteins | sample 712E1DmetaG_FD_121300 | JGI IMG/M metagenome (GOLD analysis project Ga0182027, IMG submission 121300) | Permafrost microbial communities from Stordalen Mire, Sweden - 712E1D metaG (Illumina Assembly) | ecosystem: Environmental > Terrestrial > Soil > Wetlands > Permafrost | place: Sweden... | reverse complement strand
CTCCCGCAATCAAATGCTTACGTTGCTCGGCGGTCATCCCGCCGGGCTTTTCGCCGTTCTTGGGAGTCGCTCGCTGGAAACTCGTTTCTGCAAAATCCACTTTTGCGCCGGAAAGTAGCTAGCCCCCGACACGGGCCCGCTGATCGAGGCGTCCTTTTCGCTTGTCGTAACTGGCGAGTCCTGTGCTTTCGCCAAACCACCTTGGGCCGGCGGTTACACGCCGCGTACGCCGGTCGGTAATCGCCAAGCCCGACGACGTCATCGTCTCCAGAATCTCACTGAGGACTCCGCGCCTTCACCGACCTTCCAATATAGATGAAAGCCACTCGGCGATCCCGTCTCTGCGCAGAAGATCCCAGCTAAACTGATTCCCGTATGTCCGCAGGCAGGCATAGCAGCTTCCCGCCAGCTCGCACGCAGGGTTTGGACACTCGATGACGCGTTCAAGCGTCTTCGCCAATATTCTAGGCAGTTCCTGCCGGATCCGGCCAACATAGCCGGCGCCGCCAGGGACCCGATCATAAATGACAAGTTCGCCAGCGGAGGACCCTTCGCCCTGACTGCGGTAGGTGCCGTCGAGGTCGCGACGAGGTATCACAAGCGTATCAGCCACGGCGGCTATGAATGCAGTCTGAAGCGAGAGCCAGAAAGAACGATCACTGACGCCTGGAGGCGCGGGGCGGACACCATCGAATCGGATTTGCAGCGTATCAGTACGGAACTCACAGACGAGATCAGTGATGATCTTGCCGCCGTTGCAGTCGGGGCCCCACGGTTTCTTGTGTGTTCCGGTTTTCCTCTTCGCGTTTCCGCAGATCCGGCAGACACTGAAGTGGCCTCCTTTGGGTCCAGAGTTCGCCCGGAAGAGCTGTCCATCTGGTCTGTACCCCAGCGAGATGCCTGAAAACTCTGGGTGTGGTTGAAACCGATCCGGCTCGGCACCTTCGACGAGGAACACCTCCGAGTTTGGAGGCGGCTTCAAACGGTAAAGACGAACATCTTCGACGGGATCGTCGATTAGGGTCGTGAACCCGCGTGGGACGATGTATTTCATCGTCCTTGCCCGTTGTCCGGTCGGAAACGTTCCGCATGTGGGACACTGCGCGGGGATGTCCGTCGCCTGGGCTTCACGTTCAACACGGTTACACTCCGAACAGACCCGATAGAACCGGATTTCCAATTCTCTATTCTGAAGATCGATGCCACCGCTGACCAGGGTCCACCCGTTCGCGATCACTTCCGCTCCTGGTGCGTATTCGGCGATCCCGTATTCCAGATCGCGCTCAAGGCGTAAGCTCTCTGACCGATTGTCTTGGCGCACGAGCAGCTTCACGACGTCCTGAGGAAACGCGTACCCAGGCAGCCAATGTGGCTCAGACGACAGAAAGTCGATTAGGCGGTCCTTGTTCCGGAGTTCGCTAATGAGCCGCTTTGCACTATCTATGTTGCGCACGGCTGAATACAAATCGCGTCCTTGTGCCGCGCCCAACTGCGCTTCCGATTCCTGCTTCTGGCGTTCGTACGCAGCTAGCCTGTCCATCAAGAGCCGGCGGGCGCTGTCGAGCTCCGAGAGGCTCTGGCGCACACTGCCTTGCGGGTCGAGTCGGGCCTCGGCGTTTATGATTCGGCCAAGCGGCGGAATCAGGCGCGCTTGTTGTGATGCGAGCCATGCTCCAAACCTGCCCGCGGGTGATTGTTCCGGCGTCGGCTCCAGAAAGAACTGACCGACAGTTATCTGGTCACCCGTAATTCCCGCATCGCGACTTCGCAAGAACTCACCCAGTAGATAGGAGTTGACGTGCCGCTGCGTGAGCTTCTTGTTCGCGAGTGTGATTCTGGGGACCGGAACTTCCCCCTGGACGATGTTCGACGGCAGGAAGAAATGAGTTTGGTCATGCGGCGTGGCGCGGGCGTATGTAACGGCAAAGGCCGCTCCCTCTCGGCGTCGGCCTGCGCGGCCAGCCCGCTGTATATAGTTGGCTGGCGTTGGTGGAACATTGCGCAAGAAAACAGCCTTGAGCTGGCCGACGTCCACGCCCAATTCGAATGTCGTGGAGCTTGACAGTACGTTGACATCTCCCTGCATGAACTGCCGTTGGTAGTCCGCCCCTAGTGCGGTCGTCAGCTGGGCGGTGTGTTCGCGAACTTCAGCTGGGAAGGCTGTTGTTTGCGTATACCTATTGTACCAGTGGTGATCGCTGAACCGCGTCGCGATTTCGCCGGCGCTCATGGCGGACAAGCGGCCACCGCAACCTGTCATCACGCAAGCGCCTCGTACCGAATGCGGCGTTATCATGCCGCAGCGATTACACGTAAACCACGGTCCCGCGGTCGAAACGAGCAAGCGCTCCCAGCTAAGCTGAAATTCGTTCGGATACACTCGCTCGATGATTGCAGAGTCCCTCAAGGCCTCCCAGATCGCATTTAGCGACACCGACACTTGAGCCTCCCCTGCAATCTTATCCATCCCAAGAAAGCGGGCCACGACCTCAGCCTGTGGGCTTCGGCCGACGACGAGTTCGCGCATGACCGGGGCCAAATAGGGATTCCAGCGATGCACCTGTCGGCCCTCGGTGGTACATCGAGAAGCGTAATGAAAAGTAGCTACTTGAGGGCCCACGCCAATGTTTTGCAGCCGAATGCCTTCAGGAAACGTGAGGGCTCGCCGCCACGCGAAAATTCGCAGGCACCACTGCAATACCGCATCACCAGCCTCCCATCCCTCCCCAAACAGCCACGGCAGGCGCTGCGGTAACGACTCGCGGTCTTCATCCGTCCACGCCACCTGCAGAAATGCAAGTGCGAGGCCCGGCAGGTTCTGCCGGTTTCTGGGAGATGCAGTGAAATGCTGGAAGAGTGAGATCAGGCACTCCCGACGGAGGGAGCGTTTGTCAGCCGGGAGTAGTGCCCGTGCGCGCTTGATAGCCGATTTGAACTCCCCACTATCGCCGAGAGGCTCACGAACTACGACATACTCTTGACGGCGGATCGTGTCATAGAACACGTCAGCAATCTCATCGAAGGACGCTCCTGCACCTCCTGTTCGACTAACTGCTGTCTGGATGGAATCCAGTAGCGGTTTCATATACTGCGTTTCCGCAGTCGTGCGTGCTAGATAGGGAGCGAAGTATGCCGCTCGCTGCCGGCTGTCGGAAAAACACAGCAGGCGGCGGCCACCGGCGGGCCTCCCGCCAGATTCTGCAGGGAGCGCTCTGAGCGTTGCCTCTCCGAGAACCGCCGTTGCAGCGTCCTCGCCGGTAGCGAAATCGCGGAGAACTGAGGGGAAAGGCTGTGCCCGCCCCGCGCAAATCGGGCATCGGCTCAGGAGCCCATCGGGCTTTTTAGTAAGAGCCACCCGCAGTGTGATAGTGTCCGGACGATCACAACAGGGCAAAGTGAGCTGGCCCCCTAAAACGATCGTGCGGCACCTCAAACACAGTTCCGCGGGGCGACTCAGCTCGGTCTCCTCTCCCTCACTCTCGTCGTCCTCTTCTTCGGTATCACGCGCCCACGTCAATAGATGAACCGTCGCCGACACGCCGGGCTCAAGAGCTTGCCACTTTCCATCGACTTCAGCAACTCGAAGAAACGGCGTTCCGCAGTGTACGCACGTGAGCAAAGGAAGCAGTGCGGCGCCACAAGTAGGGCAGTTTGGAGGATCTTCCAGGATGAAGCTGCTCCACGTGGTAGTCGGGTGCGAATACCGGTCAGGGCACTCCCGGGAAACACACACGGACGCGCCGCGCAGGCCCCTAAAGAAGAAGTGGTACCGTGCGGGCAGAAGGGGCGGCGAAGCCTCTGGATCCACTGTGGCTCGGGCACCGAGCGCAACGAGCCACTCACAAACGCGAACTGCATCGGGACTGTCTGTTCCCCACAGCTCGCCGGCCGCCTCTTCAAGACTCACGGGTCGTCCTGACGCGAGCCTGTGTATTCGTTCCAGTTCCCGATTTCCACGCAACCAGGTGGAGAGAAATCCGCCTACTGACGATTCCTGCATCGCCGGAGCCGGGACTGAAAGGGAGGACTCCCTGGCAAGCTGTCCCAGCGCCTCTCTGTCATCCAGCGCCTGCAACCAGCGCGAAAGCGATTCTTCGTCTGGAACGACGGCCGCGTACTCCGCAAGTGAAATTGGAGCTCGCAAATCACTGGCAAAACCAGTTACGGGCACACCCAAAATGACATCCTGTTCGGAGTATGCTCCCCCCGTCAGCTTTCGGCCGAAATCAGCGATTTCACGGGCGTCACGGCCCATGGTGGCGCTCGTCAATATGAATTGAAGTTCGCATCCCGGAAATGCTTCGCGCAGCCGCCGCATCAGCAAACTTACATCGATGCCCTGTGCCCCAGAATACGTGTGCGCCTCGTCGAGGATCACGTACCGTAGCCGCTGCTGTCGGAAGATATCGCTATCTTGCGGTCGGAGGAGCAAGTACTCGAGCATCGCGAAATTAGTCAGCAGCACGTGGGGCGGATCAGACCGGATCTGGTTTCGGGAGAACCTCTCGTTTGGTCGCAATGCGGCCCGACGCTGCTCTTCCGGCGCATCTTCCTCGTTCCACTTTGTATCGCCTGTATAACGGCCAAAGGTGATTTCCGGCAGGCCGCGCAGGAGTTTGCGCAGACGGTCGAGTTGGTCGTTGGCGAGCGCGTTCAGCGGGTAAACGACGATCGCTCGAACGCCGGGACCCGGATTTCGTAGCGCGTCATCAAGCACAGGCAGGAGAAAGCATTCGGTCTTGCCGCTACCTGTCCCAGTGGCAACAACGACATTTCGCCGTTGCTGTACAAGGTCCAGGCTCCGAACCTGGTGATCATAGAGGGCGCGTCCCGGGTCAAACCCGCCATTGCTGAGTCTCGCAAGGCCCGGATGTAACCGCGGAGCTTCAGTTCGTCCCATGAGATCTGCGGCGGTGGCGCCGGGCCTATAAGACGGTATTACGCTCAGAAGCGGTTCGCGAGAGAAGACCCGGCGGCCACGCAATGCCGAGCGGAAGGCATCCCTCAGCTCACGCTCGCTGTCCGGGAGGAAGTTGAGTGTGAAAAGATATCGACGAAGGGTGTCTTCTACGAGCGAACGGAATTCGCGAAGGTTAATCTCGGGCATTTACTCCTCCAGCAGTTTCAAAAGGCACGCGTTCATAACCGCAGAGAGCCGAGGTAAGGTTTCAAATCGGTACAAGTAATGCTGAGTCCGGGTCATCCGGATGGGTCTCTGGATGGTCGGTTCCAATGGACGAATCCCGTCGCCGACTAGTTGTGACCACTGCCAGAGAGCCCGGCCAGCAATCATTGAGACATCCCCACCAAAGTTCTGAAGCGCTTTCTCAATTAACCCGACGCTAAGATCAACCGTCCGCGCGAAGCTCCGAGAGTCCTGGCACAGCCCTCGCGGACATCTGAACTGAAGCTCGAGGCCGCCAGACGTCCGGACGGGGCCTTCCGGGGTCGCGCCACATTCGGAGCACGGTAGCTCATACGCAAGCTGAGCTTGCTGCCACGGCTGCAAATGCTTCCTGGCTGCAGTAGCGAGCTCAGTCTGGGGAGCGACCTCCGCGAGGTATTTCTTCAGCGCAGGGGCACCGTTAATCTGTCGGTACAACCGCGCTCCATACTTGCCGACGCTAGGGAAGAGGTTGGATCGGAGCTTCAAGTTGCTCTTCAGAGGGCTTGTCGATTCGGTATCCGAATCGCAGTCGCGTGATCTCCCGTTTTGTGACGCTACCGTTTCCATGCGCAGGGCTCCTTCCCTCAATGGACAATGTGAGGTCTTCCGTAATGTGGCACGACAAGTCCACCGCTTCCTGATCGAACCCGAGGGTAGGTATAGTGAACTGCGCCGCGAGCTCACGACGAGCTTCGGAATCACGATCCCAACGCTCGATCACAACGTTTGCTGCTCGTACATCCTCCACGAGCGCGAGGTTAACGCACGAGTCTCTATTGGCGGGTGCATCTCCCGGTCGTGCCAGCTCGAAGTAGCTTCCGTCGCTCAACTCAAGGCCAATTGTTTCAGCAAGAGAATAACTCCCAGGACGTTGATCGACAATGGCGGCGCCCCGTGCGACGTCCCACTCCGGCTTTTCGGGAAAGAGCGCAATCGCGCCAAAGTGCTCCTCCATCATCTCCCGCAGGAGCCAAAGGCGGCTCGATCCGCCGATTACGATGATTTCGTTTATCGCATCAATGCTCAAGCCCGAGCGGGAAATGCTTCTGGCCAGCACCTTGATCGCGTCACGGACATACGGCTCGATCGCTGGGCGGCAGAACTCTCGCGAGATTTTGGACACTTGCGATGTGCCAGCATACTGCACCCACATGTCTGTCTCGGAGCGCGTTGCCAACTCGCGCTTTGCGCGCTCGCACGCTACGAGTAAACGATCGCGATCAATTCCGAGTAAGTCATCGAACCCAATTCCGGCAGCGCTGAAATGCGAGTGAACCCGCCGCGCCAAGTCCTCATCGATTTGATCGCCCGCGCGGGCCAGCCCGTCGACATAGCGCTCGTAGACGGTGTGACCGCGAATCTCGAGCACTGTGACATCGAGCGTGCCGCCGCCCCAGTCGAATACCACCACATAATTGCTGTCGCGAACTCGTTCCAAGTGGCGAAACAACGCAGCGGTCGATTCCTTGACAATGCTGTTCACATGGATACCGGCCAATGCGGCGGCCTCTCGCAAGACACGAGTAGCCGCGGGCCGCACACCGACCGGGACGCTAAACGTGGCAGAGCGAATGCCGTCCTCAAGCCCGAATTGCCGCACTTGATTCGAAAGAGTTCGCAGAATCTCGCCAGTCACCATCGCCGGAGTCCATCGGCCGCGCTCGGTTCTCCAGTGCTTCTCAGAATCGAGGATCGTCTTGATAGAGCGTATGACATGGAATCTTCCGTCTTGCTCAAGTTCCAGTTGGCGCTCCCGAACTCCTGGACCAGCCTCTGCCTTGCCGGTTGCGATGTCAATCTTAACGATCGATGGCAATGGCCTCTCGCCGTAGCCGTATTCGCGAAACGTGGCATCGTGAAGTTCCACAGCCGCGCTGTTCGTGGTGCCAAAATCAATACCGAATGCGGTCATTTCTTCTCCGCAGCGGAGCGTCGAAGCTCGATACCTTTCTCCGAGAGTGCGCGAACCACCTGGTCAATGCAGACCAGTAATCCCGGTCCGAGATCAGCGGCGCGCTCCGAGCCCGGTGGGGGGACGTCGCGCACAATCGGCGTAAGAGCGGAACTAACTGCGATGCGAAAGTCGTTCACGCGGGCCTCGGCGTTAACGTCGATTCGCCGCTGCAAGGTTGCGCGTTCGCGGCTGAATGTCTCTTTAGCGTCAATCAACTCGCGTTCTGATGTTTGGCGGGCATTCCGTTCTCGCTGCAAGTCCTCGGTCAGGGACCTCACGGCCTCAGCGTCCAGATTACGTCCTTCAGTTGCCTGCGCAAGTTGCCCGGCCAACTCGCGCATACGTGCCTCTGCTGTCGAAAGCCTGGCAGCCACTCGGCTATGCTCGGCCATGGCTCTTTCCGCGTCCTCACGGCGCCTATGTTCCAGATCGGCTTCCGTTCGAGCCGCTAGGTAGAATTCACGTGCGTGCGCCAGCATTTGGATGTTGGCGTCAAACCAGGCCAGGGGATCGGGCTTGGGTTGAGACAGCGGCTGGTTCGCTTGCTGATTGCCTGTGTCATCGTTCGGTCCGCGCGGGGATTGGGCTTCTAGAGACGACGGCAGGGCTGGTTGAGGTACAGGTACACGTGCAGGTGGTACAGGTACAGCTTCAGGTATAGGCTCCGGTTTCCGTGCGGGGCTGAGCGGCGCGTCATCTAACAGCTCTTTCAGTGCATCCGGCGCTTTCTCAATGAGCGACTCGCGGACGTGTTTCAGCGAAAGGCCATCCAGGCTCCGCAAAACGGCCTGGACGTGCTTTCGCACATCAGCGCCGATCGACCCTCGGAATAACGAGAGCCTCGCCATGACCGGTATGACACCCGCTAGAATTGCCGTCCGCGTATCTCGATCCGCCTTCCCTTCCTGCGCAGCGACGAGTAACAAAAGGACGACCTTGCGGATTTCGTGTTCTTTTTGCTCCGAAAACACCCTGCCGATTTTGTCAGCCGGAACGCCAGTCAGTACGGAGGCCAGTCGCTCTCTCTGGTCCTTGGCTGGCGATGGAGACGCTCGCATCAAGTACATAGCGCGGAACGCTTCGGCCGGCGACGAATCAAGCAGGCCGGGCAGTGCGTATGCGCGCTCGGCATCACCGCGCTCGTGATCTTGATTGGTGATCCACGTCGAAATTGCACCATGGCGTTCGGGCGCAAGGCGGTTACAGGTTGCGCCGAATGCCATCCCGACTACGCCATTCGGTAAGAAGTGCAGGTCGGGAACGACCTGATCGAGTGATACCCCGGCATCTGCGAGCACTTCTTCCAATACCGCCGCACAGTGCCGCATGAGCTGGGGGTTCGTGCGGGGACGACTACCGCCCTTCAGTTGTTGGGCTGTCTGCTGCCATTGTTCGAGTGCAGGTGAAATTGGTTCCATTGTCTCCTTCCCAAGGGGAAAATTCGACGGGGTTGATCCCCGCTTCCTGACATTCTCTGTGAAGATCGTTAGTAATCTGATCGGTTCGGTTGGACTGCTTATAAGCAAGTTCCAGGAGTCCGGCAGCGACGGCGCGGACAAGATTGCAGTTGGTACTTTCGCGCGCACGCTGGAAGCTGCCGATGGCGCTATTCAGGGCCTGCGTTTTCGTGCGGCCGGCGTTGTGCATAGCAACTAGGTATTTTCGTGCTCCCTCGGTGAGTTCACTACCGCCAGATCGTTGTGCAAAGGGCGCTTCGATATCGGAGCCATCCCTGCGTCTCACCGCTTCCCGCCAACCTCCAATGAGACCTTCGACGTCAGCTTGAGATTCCAGGCGGCGGACTTGCTGGATGAGACTATTTCGCCACCGGTCAAACGGGATAATCTTAAAGTCTGCTGGCCGAACAGCCAGAGTCTCCACTGACGGCGGACCGGGGGTGACACAAGACACAGCGCGCCGATACCAAGCGCAGATGGCCCTAATCGCCTCTTCGGCGTAGGCCGAGACATCGGCGCTCAAGCGCGTCCCATCGAAGGCTTCAGCGCAGACCGCGAGACCTGCAAGCCAGTCCCGAATGGGGTTCTCTTCCAAGATGAAACCGCAGTCAAAGATAGCCACTTGATGTGCGCGCAGAGCGCTAGCAGCTAGCAGCGTTTGGCCGATGCCCGGTAACTTGAACACCGGGGACGAGTCCGGCAGTTCCCCAATTCGCTCACGGATGCGCGCTGCGGATGCGAAATGCCAGCCTGTTCGGAGGGGTTCGCCTTCGGAAATGACGACCGCGAACTCACCCGCGGCAGAACACGCGAGGGCCAGATTATCACGGAAATCGATGGCGCGCATCTGAACGGCGCCGTTCTGCCCGATTCGTAGCGGTCCCGCTATCTCTTGGCGACCCCTGTCGTCCAGCAGCGAGATCGCGCACCTCAGACCCGGGATACCTTCAATTTGCAATATTCTTTCGGGTACGTCGTTCTCTTTCCACCAGATCCGATCGCGCGGGTGCATGTACACGCCGACTCGCGGAACGCGCAGCGAGAAAGGCACCCGCAAATCACCTGTTTGCAGCGCTCCCTCTAGCACTCGTTCCTTGGCAGGGAGCCGCCACATTCCGCTCTCCGTCTGCCGATGGGAAGACAGGACATGCCACCCCTTCGGCACGCTGATACGGGCAAATGCCGGCTCGCCCATCCAAGAGCATTGCGGAGAAAACTCGATGCTGACTCCCTTGGGCAGGACGATGAAAGGAAGATACGGCAACGCGGAGGCTTGGCGAAAAAATCCTCGAGCTTCGACCCAGATGGCGCCGGTCGCGGGGCAAGGCACGCGAAGCGGCAGGCGGTTGCAGCCAGCGTCGGCTTCCAACCGCTTGGGGCCGCTGCCATCGTCGCTGAAGATCCAGAACCGGCGCGCGTTCTCATCATCCCAGTGGCGGAGGAGCAAATCGGGTAGGCGCTCTTCGAAAGCATGGGGCCCTAGCGCGTGATGCCGTGAGCCGGCAAACTCAATCTGCGGCGCTTGCTTGCTGCCGGTGGCGTACAGGTTGCATCCACGGATGTCCATCTCGGGCGCCAGGCTTATGCGCCAGATCCGATAATCGGAGTCAACGAGATAGTCAAGTTCGTCGGGGGAAAGCTCTCCATCCGGGGCGATAGCCTCTTGCGCAGTAAGGAAATAGTCGCCGGCCGGAACACCACCTTCACTCGCGACGAAACGTCCGTCGCTGCTTCGAAACAGCGCTGCCGGTGATTGACCTGGGCTCCACCACCGATCCATACGGTGCTCGCGCTTGTCAATCTCGATTCGTGGCGCATCGACAAAATTGACCGGGACTTCGGCATAAAGTACCGGGCGGTAATTGAGGCGCACGACCCCGGCCTTGATCGCCCCCTGGTCGAAGCGAAGGACGAGCCGCGCATCTTCTGCGGACAGGGCCAGAATCGGGTCGGAATAGGCTCCGCGCGTTTGAGGCCGGCCGACTTTCTCGGACTTCCCGACCTCTGCGATAACCTCCGTCCAGAAGTCGCGCCGATAGCCGGGTATGGAAGCCAGTTCTGTAGGGGCGACCAGTCCGATATCGATGTGATACAGCATGCGAGCGGCGTTACGCGCATACTGAAATCCAAACTCGCTGCCGAGAAAGCGAGAGGCCACTCCTGAGACACGCTGGCGCGCGGCTTCGTATTCCTGCCCCGTGAACGCTGGCCCGGACTCGGATATCAGCCGGCGCAAGAACTGAGCGAACCGCGGCAGCGCGATGGCCGGGATACCGGCGTGCCGATACAATGGTCCGACATACCGAAATGCGCCGTAACCTCGCCAATCGTCGGGGAAGCGGCTTTGGACAAGGACTTCAATGCGCTTTCCGTATTGGTCTTCCCATACTGGTTGCGAGTACGGTCGTTGCAGCCGTTTCATGAACAGGCGCGTAAAGCTCCGTTCGTCTCCCGCAGCCTCGCGAGCGACCTGAACGGCGGCAAGCGCGACGCATGCGTGTGCCCAAGGTTTCCAGGGCAAGGCGCTGCACCGGCCGATGTGCCCCAGGAGCTCAGTCGTCTCTTCTGGGCTGATTTCCAGCTCAACAAGAAAAACCGGGTCCTCCACCCGGATGCGCTCTAGATATCGCTCACCGGCATCCTGGAGCCATGATAGGCTGGTCATGCTCAGTGTGGCGTAATGTGCTGCACCGACTAGATTATAGCCCCCTTCCACCCTTACGATGGTCTATTGGGCGAAATGACACCCGAATATGTACGAACGGAGCATGATCACGCCGATGCCGCCGAGGAAAAACTGCGCCGCATGCTGGAGCGGGCAGGATTCCACAACTATTCGCAGGAGCATGAGATTGACCTTGGCATGACGCTGGGAATCATGAGGTCAGCCTTCTTCTTTGACGATCCCAATGGTCATTACGAAGGCATCTGCATCTGTCTCGACGGAGGTAGACCGCCAATTTCTGCACGGGTCATTGTCGAGCTTCGCAGACGTTTTTTCGAGATTATCGAGATTCGATCCGAGGACCTGGGCGACATCGAAGCAATGCGGAAGCACTTCTTTCGATTAGCGAGGGCACTGCTTGGACGCGACCCTGCGCTCCTCGTGCGAGATGATCGTTCTTGGTTCTCCGAGCATGGTCTTGCGCCGATTGGCGATACGGCAGCGACGGTCAGATCTCCGAACAGTTGCAGCGTTCCACTCGATTCGTGGAAGGAGTGCATTGAGTTGCTCGAACCGCGGTGGCGTGCTCTGGCCCATGCGCTTCTGGGTGCCGGAATACCTGGCCCGACGGATGTCGATTGGGAAATCCCGGCTGACGGGCGGGTGGGCGATAGGCGCGCCGTTATGGTCTGGCAAGAGGCGGATGACTATATCGCGCTGGTTGCGGATAGGGCCACCGGTCCTGCGCAGATCCCGGTGTCTGAAGATTCGGATGCTATGGCGCTCGCGGAGCTCTTGAGGTCGAAGCTGCTGGCGCTTAGATAAACCGCGCTCGCTTTGCCTAAACTCGCCGGGCTGGACTTAGAAACACCGTCGGCTCGCCAGTGCAAGAGACCAGCAACCTTTCGCGGGCGCGTGAGCAGGCCACATAGAGCAGATGTCGCTCCTGCTCGAGGAAATCCTCCTTGTCGCCGCGATCCTCCAGGTTATCGAGTACGGACCGCATGGGTAGCGCGGTATCGCCGGCGGCTACCACGGCTACGGCCCTGAACTCAAGGCCCTTCGCCCGGTGCATGGTTCCGATAAAAACATCATCGCCGGAAGGAGGTTCGTCGTCGCTCAATTTGTGAGCGCCGAATCCGAGGTCCTTCAACCCAACTAACGCCCGCTCCGTAACTGATGCCTCGGTGCGGGCGAAGATGGCGATTTCGTTAGGCTTGAACCCTTCGTCAACCAAAGCACCAATCCATTCGCCAAGCCCACGGCTCTCGTCGATGGCGGAGCTGTAGCTGTGCACCTCAGGAGCGGGACCGTTCAACAGGGAAACCGAATCCCGACACTCCTGCTCTCCGCCGGCGCCAGCCAGGGCCCCAGGGAGCAGTTCGTCGGCAAACCTGCGGATCGGCTCCGTGGTACGGTAGTTGAGTTTCAGTCGCGAAGACCGCCCGCGAATGTCGATTCCCGATCCTAACCAGGAGAACCTGGACTTATATATGCGCTGCCCGGCATCACCGCAGAGGAACAGGTCGTTATCTCCGGCCGGAGCAAGAGCCCGCAGCAAAACCAGCTCAGGGGGGCCAAAGTCCTGGGATTCATCCGCCACGATGTGATCGAAGGGCTGCTTCTCCAAGCCTTGCAGAACCTTCGAGACGTCGTAACACACACCATCCCACGTCTGGAATCCACCATCCTGGATCCGGCTGTGCACCACCTCGAAGACACGCCAGGCCGCGAGCTTCTGACGGGTGCCCAGCGACTTGCCGCGGTGCATCCTCGACGCGTTTTGATATTCCTCCCAGGTGCGGATGCCCTGTGAATCAACAATGTTCTCCCACTCCGCTCGAAGAAAAGCGGAGCTAAAGGCACCGTTTCCGACGGTCGCATTGGCCTCGTCCACGAGGCTCATGAGCGGCTTGCCGCTTATAATATTGAGTTGCATGGATTCGTGGTCAACCCACAGATCGCGTGCGATCTTGTGTAGGTGCTCCACGACGATCCGCCCACGCTCCGGAGCGTCGGCCCCAAGCAGTAGGTCTAGATTCTGCGCGAGACGCACGGCCAGCGTCCGAGAAAACGTGGTCAGCAGCACCCGCGAATTTGGGTACAGGCGCGCGAGCCCTGCCGCGCGGTGAATGCCAACTACCGATTTGCCTGTTCCCGCCGAACCCGTAACCGAACCCGGCCCCTTAAAGCTCTTTTCGATAATCTGGCGTTGGCTTGGGTGCAGGAAAACAATCCACTTTTCCCACGGGTAGTCCAATGCCTGGCGCAGTTGTTGCTGGTCGTCCAGCAGGCGGAACCGCCGTTGGGCGTCGGGGTGCGTCAGGGGCGTTACGGCGCTGGGCCTTACGGGCCGCGGTACAGGGTTCCCGACCGCCAGTTCCATCAGCCTCTCCATTGCCTCTTCCGGCAGTCGGCCAATGAGTTTCTCCAAACCCGCCTGGTCAACTTGGCGCACAGCGTCGAGCCACTCTGTTGGTACGCCAAGGGCAAGCAGGTAGTCCGGCTCGTGCTGCGCGAATAGCAGCGGCTCCTGCGCTCTCACAATCGTCTTCACTACCTCCTTCTCGACCACCTCGACAATCTGGGCCGCTCCCGTGCTTGGGTGCACCTCGATTCTTCGACGTTCTGCCCAGTGGTATGCCTTGTCGTGGTGATCCACGTAGCAGAGCATCGTGGAGCCGGACAGCTGGTGCGCGATTATCCGCAGGTCCTGGCTCACGCGAAGGGACCGAAAATTGGGATCCTTGGGACGCTCCAGAGTCTCGAAGTTGAAGCCGGGAGCTGCCGGGTTTATCTGGAAGTCGAATGCGGTCTGCTTGGCAGCAGCTTGTTCCGCCGCCGTCAGATGCGCCAACGATTTGGTGAACGTCTCCGCGATAATCAAACTCATTCGCTCTCCCAACGGCCTTCCAATGTTCAGGCGCCCAGGTCTCAGCTATGCACCCAGGCGTCGCCAGAATCAATCACGCGTCCGGCAGCAGCGAACTGGCAGTCACGGGTTCTACGTTTCGGTGTGAGCCACGCGGCTCGCTAAAGCCACCGCGATGCGCTGGTACATCACGGCGCGGAATAGGGTGCCGAAGTTCGGGTCGTCCTTGATCTTCTTGTAAATGTCAAAATCGGAGTCGATCATGTCTTCCAACGTGTCGCCAAAGAAGGTGTCGAACGCCAGCTTGCGCGTCTCCTCGGAAGGATTCACGCCAGTATCCAGCGCGCGCCGTAGGCCTTCCTGATCTTCAAGCCGCCGGCCCATATTCTCGGCGAAGAATTTCACCTTGTCCGCATTCGTGAAGTTGGTTCCGAAGTGATCGTTGATGTACTCGATGATCTGGCTGAGCGGGGCCGGGTCTTCCTGCTGCGGGCGGCCTGTACCGAGCGCGGAAATCGGTTTCAACTGGCCATCTTCATCCATCAGCTTGATCGTGCCGGAACTCGTCTGCTGGATCCGGTACGAATCCATGTTGATGTCCTTGGTGATTTCACGAGGCAACGGATCGTCCGGGAGTCGCAGTTTCCGCAGCAGGTGCCTGGTGAACTGGTAGAACTTCTCCAGGCTGGCGTCGCTGAACGTGATGACCTGCGAGAGGAACGAATACAGCCGAACGTAATCGCCGACGTGCTTTCGAATATCCACCCGTTCGTCTTTGGGCCGAATCTCGTAACGATCCACCACCGAATCCAGTAGCGGCTGAAGCAGCTCCTGCTTGCCCCTCACGCTGAAATAGACCCGTGCGAAGTCGTCCACTTCCTCCGTGCCGAAAAGGTGGTGGTCTTCCACGGTCCGTTTCAGGTCGTAGAGCTTGTTTGGATCGGTCGGCTCGGTGAGCAGAGTGGCTTCAAAGTATGGCTGGAAGGACTTCTGGATCTCGTCCGCCTCGTTGACGAAGTCCAGCACGCAGGTATCTTCCTTCTCGGGCCGATATACTCGGTTCAACCGGCTCAGCGTCTGAACGGCATTAACGCCACCGAGCTTCTTATCCACGTACATCGTGTGGAGCAACGGTTGATCAAAGCCAGTTTGGAACTTCTCTGCCACGATCAGCAGCCGGTACTCCTTGGCCTTGAACGTGGCCGCGGTTTGCGATTCCGGGAACCCGTTCATGCCGGCTTCGGTGAACTTCTGGCCGCTGTCAGGGTCCTTCACTTCGCCCGAGAAGGCAACCAGCGCCTTGTAAGGCAGCCTCCGCGTTTTCATTTCCCGATCGAAGTCCAGCTTGTACCGCACCGCATGCAGCCGGGAACGCGTCACCACCATCGCCTTCGCCTTGCTGGCGATCCGGTCCTTTACTTCTTCCTCGAAATGGTCCAACATCATCGCCGTCTTGGTGTGGATAGCGTGCGCGTGCAGATCCGCATAGGAGCGCAGCAGGTAGGTGGCTTTCTTGCGGTCGAACTGCGGGTCGGATTCAATCTTCTTCAGCAGCGAGAAGTAGACCTTGAACGTCGTGTAGTTCTGCAGCACGTCAAGGATGAAGCCTTCCTCGATGGCCTGCCGCATCGAGTACAAGCTGAACGGCGCGAGGCCGCCGCTGGGCTGCGGCGTGCCGAACAGCTCCAGCGTCTTCTGTTTCGGTGTGGCCGTGAATGCGAAGAAACTCACGTTGTTTAGCCGGCCGCGGCGCCGCATCGCCGCTTCGACGGCAGCATTCACAGCGTCTTCCTCGTCCTGCTGTTCAGACCCTTCCTCCTTCGCCGCCTCCTCCAGGCTGTTAGCCGTCAGGACCTCTTTCATCCGCCGATTCGTCTCGCCCGATTGCGAAGAATGCGCCTCATCGATCACCACTGCAAAGCGATGCCCCGGCAACTCTCCGATCTTTTCCGTCACGAACGGAAACGTCTGCAAAGTGGTGATGATGATGTCCTTCGCGCCCATCAGAGCCTTGGCCAGTTCCTGCGACTTGTGCTTCTCAATGGCGGTGACAATACCCTTCACCTGTTCGAAGCTGCGGATGGTGGAGCGTAGCTGCTGGTCGAGAACGCGGCGGTCCGTGATGACCACGATGGAATCGAACACCCGCTGATCCTTCGCGTCGTGCAGGCCGACTAGCCGGTGGCAAAGCCAGGCGATCGAGTTGGATTTTCCGGATCCGGCACTGTGCTCTACCAGGTAGTTCTGTCCGGTACCGTTCTCGCGGGAGTGTGCCACCAGGCGCCGCACGGCATCGAGTTGGTGATAGCGTGGGAAGATCACCTCGCGCTCGCCGGTCTTCTTGCCCTTCTCGTCGAACCTGTCCCGATCCACCACGAAGTGATTCAGGATCTCCAGCAGCCGCTCCCGGCGCCACACCTCTTCCCACAGGTAGGCCGTCTTGAACCCGTTCGGGTTCGGCGGGTTGCCAGCGCCGCGTTCATGCCCTCTGTTGAAGGGAAGGAACCACGTCTTGCCGCCCTGAAGGCGCGTTGTCATGAACACCAAATCGGTGTCCACGGCGAAATGTGCAAGGCACCGCCGGAAGGCGAAAAGGGGCTCCTTGGGGTCGCGGTCGTACTTGTACTGCTCCACCGCGTTTTTGACCGTCTGCCCCTTGAGCGGCGTCTTCAACTCCGCGGTGATTACCGGCAGCCCGTTGACGAACAGGACCAGGTCGAGACAGTTGTCGTTCTTCTCGCTGTAATGAACCTGCCGCATTACGCCGAGGATGTTGGACCCATACAGACGGGCGTGCTCTTCGTTAAGCGTGGTCTCCGGCCGGAAGTAGGCGAGTTCAAAGTGGCACCCCAGATCGTCTACGCCTTTGCGCAGGATATCCAGAGTGCCGCGCTTTTCAATCTGACCGGCGAGACGCTTCACGAAGCGTTCCTTGGCCTGCTCCCCGTGCTGAACCTTCAGCTTCTCCCACGCCTTTGCCTGCGTCGCATACAGGAACTGGAACAGGGCTTCCGTATCCAGGCAGAGTGTGCGGTCATAGCTGGATGCGTCGCGGCAAGCGTATCCGCTGCCGGCGAGGTAGCTGAATATCCCGGTCTCGAAGTCCTTTTCAGAGGTATCCATGACGGGCGCGGCGGGAGGCGCTTACCTCGCGGGTTCCTCTTCCGGATGCGCGCGGACCTCTCTGGCCAATTCCGCTGCGAAGGCCTCTGCCTCGGATTCCTTGATGAATTCCTTGTGGCCTGGCATTTTGTGCAGGATGTTCTGCGCCTTGACGAACGTGGGCCGCAAGCCTTCATCCTGCGGCTCGCCAAGCAGCAGGTAGATGCGGTGTGGGTCGGCGCTGTCTATCAAGCTGGTGGCTCGGCCAACCCACCGATTGGCCTTGTCCAGTATGGACGCGGTCTCGATCAGATCGAACGAAACCGGCACGTAGACGTGCCAAATCTCGTTCTTCCACGAATGTTCAAACTCGTACTCATAGTTGGGAGCTACAATTCGCTTTGTCTTCAGCCGCGGCGTGACAAGAGACCGATCCAGAGGTTCACGAAACACTCGCCAGATCTCTTCGTCCGTTCGACGCTGCGATTCGCCGGAAGCGGCATATTGCTCCACGTGTCGTTGAAACAGCTCGTTCAGCGTCCGGTCGAGATCCGCGCTCAAGCCGACGCCTGCCTTGGAAAACTGAATAGCACTGTCGTCGGCAGGCAGGACTCTCGCCAGCAGGTGTTCGATGGCCGGAGCTGCTTCAAACGGCAGGGCGGATTCGTATTCCCGGCCCGCAGCACAGAGCTGGTTCTCAATGTGGCGCGTGAGCTGCCGGAAGTGGTCGCCGTCGATTCTTTGGAACATCTGCGTAATTCGCCGGTACCGCGTAGTGCAGATGGCGCGGAGATACTTGGCCTCCGGAGCGAACACGGCAACGCCAATGTTGATGAATTCCTGCGTCACGGGATCGTGAACGTAGCGCAAAACACTGAAACTATAGGCGACTTTCATACGAGGAACCTCCGGACCTCTTCGGCAAACTCCCCGGCGTGCTCCCGCAGGGCGCGGAGATGCCGCTCGATCTTCGGCAAACTATCATTGTTCCACTCGGCGGGCACATCCGCCACGATACCTGCCAGCCGAGCGTCCGACAGGCCGCCCAGAGAAGCCGTAAACCCTGTGAGATCAATCGGTTTCGATTTCAGCTTTCTGTAGAAGACGTGCTCCGTCAGGTACTGCTGGTCGGCCACCTTCCACCGTGCAGCCGCCGGGAACAGAGCCAGCAGGAAGGAAAACGCCGCCTCATGATCGAAGACCAATACACTGTCCCCCCTGGTAAATAGATTCGGGTTGGTGAACCTGCGATCCGGATTCTGGACCAGTGCGTCGAAGGCGAAGATGTCCACTGCTGCCTGCCACATCGCCTCCGGGATGAACTTGTCGACGGGCCATGTGCTGACGCCGCTCAGAGCTTTGGTGCCGAAGTTCAGCCCAACGCTGCCGCGAATGCGGTCCGCCTGAGCCGGTTGCGTGGTGGCGACTAGTTCCGCAAGGGCTGGCTCGATGAAAACCAAGGCCGGCTCCGGCGCTGCCAAGCCGAAGTGGCCAGCCAGCCTGGCCGCGAACAGCTCATTAACCAGACCTGACTCCCCGATGGCGCCTCGTAGTTTCACGACATACTCGCCCACCATCATCCCTGCCTGATCCTCGCAGCCGCACAGCGCCGGGGAGGTTCTGCCGCTCGTCATGAACCGCTCGAATTGGATGGCAGTCAATCTGGGGATCATGATCTACACTTGCGCGGAACCCCGCACGTCAATCTTGCCGGTCACGGCCGCCGAGATCAAGGCGGTGCGGTACTCCTGGAACTTGGCGATCTGCTCGCGGGTCTTGAAGATGATCTCATCGAGGGTCGAGATGGCGCGGCTCAAGTACGAAGCGATTTCGGATTGTTCTTTGAGTGGTGGAACAGCGAGGATAACCCGTTTAAGATCCCTAATATTTACTCCCCGAATCGTCGCCCCCATCGCACTGGCGTCGACCTGGCCGAAGGCACATTGCGCTCTGAGGGCGTACAGCAGCCAGCACCCGTCGACATCCGGCTTCGGGGAGACGCGAGCAGCGTCCTGAGTGAGATTCGCGCCGCACAATTCCTCTGGGACCAGTTCCACTGATCCGATGCTGCCTCTGATCGCATATACGATGTCGCCAGCCTTGAGCCTGGAACGAACGTACCCTGACTCGATTTCACGGGTCGTTCTATTCAGAAGGACCAAGCGAAGGCGACCCGGGGCGACATCTCCTCCCTTTACAACCGGCACGCCGTCTTCGACGTTGGGGCCGGGCAGCACGATACCGTACATCACGGGCCGATCTGTTGGAGTAAGGTGCAGTAGCCTCTTAACTTCCCAGTTTGCCGGTATCTCGCCGAGCCATGGGATGCCGGAATCCTTCATCGGCGCACTCAGATCGAGGCCCTTGGTGACGGCGCGGTTGATCATCGCCGCCCGCTTCTCCTCCAGCAGCGTGATCAGCCGCTCCTTTTTTTCGATCAGGGCATCGACCCTTGCCGTCTCGCAGTTGAGATGAGTCACGATCCGGTTCTGCACGTGAAGGGGCGGCAGCGGGACAGGGAATTCTCGAATTTTCGTACTGTTCGTGCAAGCCAGATTTGTGGTCTGCTGTGACGTGCTCGTGAAGTATGCCTTTCCGTGGTGCGACGTGATTACCGCGGCGAAGAACTGCGAATTCAAACACTCCTGATGAGCCCGCACTGCAAAAACATGATTCTGATGGAGGCAACCTGGTATCTGCTCATTCCACACGTAACCGCGGCCGAGTTTGTCAAAATCACCACCTTCGGTCAGCAGCACGTCGCCACCGCGGAGTTCGTATCGCGATGCCTCATCCGGGAGCACTGCTACCTCCGTTATTGTCTCCAGGTCCAAGTAGCCGTCCTGCACGTTGGCAACACGCAGGTACGGGCGATTTGTTGTGCCTCTGCCGCCATAATCCTTTCCGAGCGTGATTCCGGTCTGAAGGTCCGCGACGTACTTCAGGCGCTTCCAGATCCAGTCCGGGGGAATGTCAGGCAGCTTCATCCCGCCACTTCCCGCAGAAGGTCTAGGATCTCGGCTTCGAGACTCTGAATGTCCGCCTCAATCTCCTTCACCGGGCGCGGCGGCACGTACTCGTAGAAATATCGGCTGACGTTGATCTCGTAACCGACCCTGCCGATACCACCATCCCTTTTGTCGCGGTCCCGCGGTTCTTCGCTGATCCAGGCATCTGGCACATGCGGCAATACCTCACGCGTCACATATTCATGCACATTCTCTTTGAGCGGCACGTTCTCGTAGTCCCGCAGATCCGGATCGGGCTCGGGATTGCCATCCGCATCTAGGCATGGCTCGGCGGTCGGGTCCTTCTCGCCCAGCGCTGCCAGGATCGCCTTTCTTACCGGCGCGGCCACCTTCAGGCTGGCCGCATCCAGGGTGCCGTCGAGCACCGGCTCAAACACCGCACGTTCCTTATATAGGATGGCTGAATCCATGGCGCTCAAAACCGCGAGAATCTCTTCCTGCTTCCGGCGGCCTTCTACGATCTCCTCCTCACCCGCCTTGCCCTTCTTCTTGCTCGTGGCGAGCGCCAGAAAAGCGGCCTGCGGCCGTAAGCGCGCGATGCGCTCGACTGTGGCCTGGAAGTTCAGCCGGAGCGGACGCTCCACGGTGATTTTCCGGTATCCGAAGTCGGTCGTATCAAAGACCTTTGTGTACGGGCCTGGTTCGAAGGCCTGCGCCAGGCGTGCAAGTTCGGCAATGTGCTCCTCGTCCAATTCGTTGCGCTTATCGCCCAGGCTGCGGCGCATTTTCCGCGCGAAGACCTCCACCTCTTTGCCGCTCTCTTTGCGAACTGCCGCGCCGTTTACGAGCAGCACCTTGCCACGCCGGGCCTTCGGCTTACGATTCGTCAATATCCAGATGTAGGTGTTGATGCCGGTGTTGTAGAACAACTGGCCGGGGAGGGCAACAATGGTTTCCAGCCAGCCGTTCTCCAGAATCCAGCGCCGGATGTCGCTTTCGCCGCTGCCGGCATCGCCAGTAAACAGCGGCGACCCGTTCATAACGATTGCGATGCGGCTGCCGCCGTCCGAGACCGGCTTCATTTTCGACAGCATGTGCTGAAGGAAGAGGATTTGCCCGTCGCTGATGCGGGGCGTGCCGGCGCCGAACCGGCCCGCATCGCCGCGTGCGGCTTCCTCGTCGATGAATGCCTGCTCCTTCTTCCAATCCTTCCCGTAGGGCGGGTTGGTCAACATGTAGTCGAAGGTCGCACGGGCGTGCCCGTCCGCCGAGAGACAGGACCCGGGCTTAATGTTGTCGGCGTCGCGGTCGTCGCCTTTAATCAGCAAGTCGGATTTGCAAACCGCATACGTCTCGTCGTTCACTTCCTGCCCGAACAGCCGGATATCGGCATTCGGGTTAATCTGGCCGAGCACATGCTCCTTGGCGATGGAGAGCATTCCGCCCGAGCCGCACGCCGGATCGAACACCGTGCGAATAGCGCTTTCCTGCTTCAGCACGGCGCGGTCGCCGTTGATCAGCAAGCGCACCATCAGGCGGATCACCTCGCGTGGCGTGAAGTGCTCGCCGGGGTTTTCGTTCGATTGCTCGTTGAAGCGCCGGATCAGCTCCTCGAAGATGGTCCCCATCGTGTGGTTGTCCACCTTGTCCGGATGAAGGTCGGCGTCGCTCAACTTCTGGACCAGGGCGAACAGCAGACCTTTTTCACCGAGCGTGTCGATGGTCCCGCGCAGCTTGAAGCGGTCGATCACGTCCCGCATGTTCTCCGAGAAGTTGCTGATGTAGGCGCGGAGGTTCTTGCCGATGTTTTTCGGGTCGTCCAGAAGCTTTGGGAAATCGAACTTCGAGATGTTGTAGAAGGAGTGGCCGGCGGCGCGGCGAAGCTGCCCTTCCATGTTTTCGAGGCCCTTGGCTTTCAGGTCCTCGTAGCGCTTCAGCACTTTTTCCTTGGTGGGGGCAAGCACGCAGTCCAACCGGCGCAGCACCGTAAACGGTAGGATCACGTCTGGGTACTTCCCGCGCTTGATGTCGTCGCGCAAAACCTCATCCGCGATCGACCAGACGAAGTTCGCGATTTCCTGAAAATTATTCATGGGGCGTCAGATAAGCAACCTTTCAGGATATCGCCTGGCGATGCCCGGAAGCAGTTGCTTGATCAACCACAATAAAAGGTTCTGGTCAGCTCCAGTTTCGAGCACACAGCGGTTTGAGCCCGGACCGTCACGTCGCGACACTTCGCTTTTCTTGTGTCCGTCATCGTTATGGCTACAGGGCGTCATGCAACGGTGGCATTCTAGCTCGCGGCACGCCAATGGCGCACTGTACGACGCTACCCGGCTGACTTGTTGGGGCTTAGAAAGATGAAAACTGATCGGGGGGCGAGCAAGACTCTCATACCACCCTCCCCATCTCGGTAGGCGCTCGACGCTCGCGGGACATCGCCCACGACACTCGGTGTCGGACCGGCCGAGCATTTCAAGTGCATTCTGGTGGAGAATAAGACGATTCGGCACCGATCGTTATGCCAATGAAGCGGAATCAACGTGGCGGTAATCTCATAGACCGAGTTCGCCAGCAGACAGAACGCCGCGCCTTGGAGCAGGGTAAGCTAGTCCCCTGGAAGCGCTTAGCGAAAGCCGCCGACGAATATACGGACTGGGAGGTGTTCGCGTTGTGGTTGCGCGCCGTCGTCGAGGCTGCGCGAAGCATTCCCGCCACAGTCGTCCAGGAGTTGGACTCCAGAACGCCTCGGCTCCTTGGCCGTGTCCGTCGGGACGTTGCGGCAGATGTGAAGAACGGGGATGGTCCGGGCGCACGGGTTTGGCAGGAGGTCAGCCGGCGGGTGGAGACACATATTTTTGTCGCCGCGAAGCGGGCCGGCTGGTTGGATGCAGTCCGCTACTATTCTTCGGTGTCGCTACGTTATATGAAGGCGTGGTCGCACTGGGAGGAAATTGACCGGCAGTGGCGCGCTGCGACGCCGAAACAGTTTCCCACTTTTGCGCAATGGCAGTTTGACGTTGCGGCTGTGGCCCGGCTGTCCAATCCCGCTAGTCCAGCGCAGGAGGTTCTGGACGCTGTTCGGGGAATATCTGATGCGGAATGGACCAAGTTGCTCCACAGCTTTTCGGACTTGATCACGTTTTCCCTGTGGATGGAATTGGTGCTCGACATCGAAGGACCAACCTCTGCACTTGTCTCTAAGGAATTGGCTGATAGGTATAGTGGATTCAGCTTTTCTCGCACTCTCGGATCCAAGGCGGCTGCTCGCGCTCTTAACGATTGGGCGCTAGATCACGCTCTCGCAATTGCCGACCAGAAACAAATGCTCGCAGCTTTGAGTTTCCACGTCACCCACTACCCCGCATATCCGGCGATGCGGAGCTATGCACTGCATTGTCACGATGTCTGGCCCGTCGAATGTCCGGATCACCTGCCTACCTTTGAGGAGTGGCGACAGGCTGCTGACGCGTACTTCGAGAAGTAGGGAGACAGTTCGTTGAATGTGCGGCGGCGGCGGCTCTCGGATTTCAGCCAGAAGTCCCAATAATGAACGTTGCTTCGTCATCGTCACCTGGGGTCTCTGCGCCCTGGCCGAAGTCCATTGCGGCGCCGCTACTCCTTCGGACCGGGCGGCGCGGCTTTCTTTGCCGACCGATACCGTCCAGAATGTCTCGGACGTTCTTTTTGAAGGTTGTCGCTTCGGGAGTCGGAAATCCAAGGTCGACAAGATAAACCTGGTCCTCCCGTCGGAGGCTGTCGAACGGGATTCGATCTGGATGTGCCCGCAGGAACCTTCCAACGCACTTCTCCGTTATTCTGCGGTCCTTCGTTTCGAGCCAGCCGTGTTCCTTCCAACGCCTAATCCGTCGCGGTGTAACACCAAGAAGGGCTGCAAGACTGTTAGCCGTAAAAGCCGCAAACCCATGAATTTCGTGCACACGATAGTCAAGGCGCGCGAGCTTCGCGCAGACAGACTTCACGGTGTGCCCCGTGCGGAGCGCGATTGATTCGATCGTTGCATCCGCACCGAGGGCACCTAGCAGCGCGGTGGTCTGAGCTTCGGTCCACCGTTTTACCTTTCTTCCTTCTGGCTTCCTTCGCTTTTGTCCTGTGGAAAGCCCCAATTTTGCCATGCGGCGCTCAACGGCCTTGCGCACGCTGTCCGGTCTGGGCGCGGCCTCAGTAGGTCGGCCTTCCTGGAGCCTGCGGCCGATGATGTGTTTCGCTTTGGCAGCGCCCCATTTTGAGCACAAATCGCCAAGCAGTCTGTCGATCTCGGGAGTCCATTCGTAGTTGCGCGCGCCCTTTGGCCGGCCGGGCTGGCCAGGCGAGAGCCGCGGCTTCAGTAGGGGATTGAGCTTCGCAGCGAGATCGCCGCGTTTCTTCGGTGGGCGATCTGGCTGACACTCATCCGCCGAACTCCGTTTCGACTGTGCTCCCTCCTGAGCG
>Ga0182027_10003549_pt1 | contig 24640 bp, 16 predicted proteins | sample 712E1DmetaG_FD_121300 | JGI IMG/M metagenome (GOLD analysis project Ga0182027, IMG submission 121300) | Permafrost microbial communities from Stordalen Mire, Sweden - 712E1D metaG (Illumina Assembly) | ecosystem: Environmental > Terrestrial > Soil > Wetlands > Permafrost | place: Sweden... | reverse complement strand
TCGAGCAGGTAGGCCATGTTCACGTGCGCAAGCTTCTTCTCGTCGAAGCGCGCGTTGCTCTGATTGATGCCCGGCAGGTCGAAAAGGCGAATGATCTCATCGATCGGCATCTTCTCGCGGTCGCCACCGGGATTCCAGCCGAGCAGAGCAAGATAGTTGACGAGCGCCTCGGGCAGGAAAGAAAGGTGCTGATATTGCTCGATCAACGCACCCTTGTCCCGCTTGCTCATCTTGCCCTTCCCCATTTCAGGGGACTTCAGGATCAGCGGAATGTGGGCATAGACCGGCAGCGGCGCGCCGAAAGCCTTGAAGAGCTCGGTGTGCTTGCTCGTGTTCGACAAGTGATCTTCCCCGCGAATCACGTGGGTGATCTGCATCGTGATGTCGTCGACGACATTGACCAGATGAAACACCGGATTGCCGTCCGAGCGGACGATGACGAAATCTTTCTCCTCCGTGCGTTCAACCCGGCCGCGAATCGCATCATTGATGACCTGCGGCTCGCCTGAAATCTTGAAGAAGACCGCGCCGTCCTTCTCGTAGGTGCGTCCTCCGGCCTTCAGTTTTTCGAGATATTCGCGATAGATCGGCGCCCGCTCGCTCTGGCGGTAAGGTCCGAATGCACCGCCAACCTTCGGACCTTCGTCCCAGTTCAATCCGAGCCAGGTGAGGCTGTCGTAGATCACGTTCAGAAACGTCTCGGTGTTTCGCTCCTTGTCGGTGTCCTCGATGCGCAGGATAAAGACGCCGCCCGTATGACGGGCATAGAGCCAGTTGAACAACGAGGTCCGGGCGCTGCCGATATGGAAGAACCCGGTGGGACTGGGAGCAAAACGGACGCGAACTTGCGACATGAGAGCAGGTATGGCGGTTGGAATGACGATGGCAATAACGGGGGCTGACGAACGCCCAATGCAGTGATTCCAACGAGCCCTGTCAAAGAATCCCAGGAGACTGTCGCACTTCGTCCGCCTGCCCCAAAAAACGGCCCTTCGCCATTGCGAGCGGAACAGGAACGTTTCTCCTGATCAGGATGAGAAGTTTTTGGACTTTGGCGGCCATTTTCAGTCGATAAGTCGCATTTCCGGCACATTCCACCGAATTTCCTCCTTGCGCCGTCCGGAGAAACCCGAAAAAACTTAACTCTTTATTTTGCGCGCAGAGGCGCCACGGAATCTACGCAAGTCACGTCAACCCTGTTTGCATGCACAGTTTCTCCGAGCAATGTCTCGATATGGCCCGCTCCATGCTGGGCCACAACCTTGATTCCATAAGCCCTGACGGAACTGTCACGCCTGTTGCCGGCGAGCACCCCCGCCAGGACGAACCTGGTCACGTCGCTTACGCGCTCGGAGAATTCTTTCGGGCCACCGGTGAGACCACGCTGAAAGGGGTCGACATCATTGATCTCGTGGCGCGTTGCGTCACCGCCCAGGTTTTCACAGAGCCGCCGACGGAAAACGGGCTCGCGTATGCCGCGCTGGGTTTGCTTTGTTTCGGTCCATCCAAAGAGCGCAATCCCGTGTGGGAGCGGCTGGTCGATGAGACCCGGCAGCGGCTCGACAAGATGCTGCTGCACCGGAGCGACTACGACAATCACTGGCAGGCCTTTAACATCGCCAAGGCCGTGTGCCGCTTCAGCTTCGGCCTGTCCAAGAAAGACGGGACCAGCCGGTTGATTGAGCGCATGGTGGATCGCATCAATCAGACGAGTTCGACCGGATTTTTCGACGACGCCTCCAAGGGTATCGGCGGCAACTTCAACCTCTACGGCGTGATGACCTTCGTGTTCATCCGCTCGGCACTGCAGTTGCACTCGAATCCCGGCGTGCGGGAGCGGAAGCTGCCCACGCTTCGCACCTACGCTGAGAAATATATCCGGACGATGCCGGATCTCGTGCGGACCGACGGCCTCGGCTGGGCGTACGGCCGGGCGGCGGGTGCCTATGGACAGATGCATTGCATCAGCATCATCCTCCAGGGCCTGCGCGACGGCTGGATCGCCGACGACCAGAAACAGCGCTATTTCGACATCCTGCGAAGGCTATTCTATTTCTTCTACCAGACCTATCTCGACCAGGAACAGGGCTTCCTCGTCGTGCGCGATGAGGAACGGACGGCCTACACCACGCACACAACGCGCATGGCCAACTTCGACGGCGCGCGTTATCTGTGCCAGTGGGCTCGCCTCGGCAAGACCGTGCTCATGCCGGAGAACCAGCCCCGCCTCGATCCGCCCCGAACCAGCGGCCGTTTTGTCATTTTCGACAAATCCAATCGCAAAGAGCAGGGCCTTTTCCTTTACCGCGACGCTGAGACCGGCCTGCATGCGCAGCTCCCCCTGGTCAGTTCCGGCGGCACGGCGGTCGCGGACTCGCTGCCCTTCCCGCATTGTCCGGGCGTCTTCGACTGGCCGAACAACCACTATTTGCCGATCATGGTGCCGGAGCTGACGTTCGGCGAAAACGTAACGGTGCCGGCATTCTACGGTCAGCGGTGCGTGACCGGTCTCGGATTGCGCAACAGCTTCTATTTCCGCTACGAGCAAGCGGAGTTGATCAATCTCAAAGAAGAAATCGTGCGCGGCCTCGGCAATGTTAAGGTGCAATGGACCTTCACCGGCAGTAAAGTGAGCTGCGAATTCGCCTACACCGTCAAACAGCAGGTGACGCTCGACAACTTCCGTTACGTGCTGTGCATCGGGACGCCCCACTCGCGCTACCGGCTCGGCAATTCTCCCGTGCTCGGCCCGCTGGGTCAGCGGTGCTCGGTGCACAAGAACGATTTCCAGGCGACGTGGCAGGAAACGGATGTCGTGAGCAACGATCCGACCTACCGCACGAACTACGGACGGATTCATTATCTTCAGGTCCTTCGCCGCGACCATCCGCTTGTCATGCGGCCCGGCAACGTCTACCGTCTGGCGGTCGATTTCGATCCGGAAATCACCATGGTTGAAGCGTGACGGGGGAACTGAGTTCAGAGTTCTGGGCTTTGAGTTCTGGGCTTTGAGTTCTGGGCTTTGAGTTTTGGGTTTTGAGTTCTGGGTTTTGGGTAAATTCAGCCAAAATCTATAAATTTTATTTTTAGAATTGAATTGCGTGCTGGATGATTTAAGCGTGAGTCATGAGCAAGATCGAACGATTCGAAGACTTGCAGTGCTGGCAGACTGCACGGACATTCCGACGAGAAGTGTACCGCTTGAGCCGTCTGCCAGAATTCTCTTGCGACCATGCATTGGTGGATCAAATCCGCCGCGCGGCCATATCCGTCGGATCAAACATCGCCGAAGGTTTTGAGCGCGGTGGAAACCGCGAGTTCATCCAGTTTCTCTCGCAAGCAAAGGGATCGGCCGGCGAGGCCAAGGACCAGCTCTATGTTGCCCTCGACGAAGCGTACATCTCACCGGAGCAGTTTGACCAAGTCTATGCGAGCGGCGAAAGTGCTTCCCGGTTGATTGGAGGATTAATGAGCTACCTACGATCCGCAACCATCACCGGTCATAAGTTTGACACAGCAACTGGCCGTGCGAGGTCCCAACCCAAAACCCAAAACTCAAAACCTTAAACCCAAAACTCCAGCCTGCCCCCCATGCTCACCCGCCGCATCATTCCCTGCCTCGACGTCACCGCGGGCCGGGTCGTCAAAGGCGTGAAGTTCCAGGAATTGCGCGACGCCGGCGATCCTGTGGCTTGCGCGAAGGCATACGATGAGCAGGGCGCGGATGAACTGACCTTCCTCGACATCACTGCCTCAAGCGATAATCGCGGCATCATGCGCGAAGTCGTGGCCGCAACAGCTGACCAGTGTTTCATGCCCCTCACGGTCGGAGGTGGATTGCGCTCCGTGGATGACATTCGCGCGATGCTCAATGCCGGCGCTGACAAGGTCAGCCTGAACACTGCAGCGATCAAGACGCCCGACCTTGTGCTCCAATCCGCGCGGCGGTTTGGCAACCAGTGCATTGTGGTGGCGATCGACGCCAAGCGCGATCCGGGACCGGAACCGCGTTGGCGGGTCTACACCCATGGCGGTCGCCACCCCACGGAGCTTGATGCGGTCGATTGGGCGCGCACCGTCGTTTCTCGTGGCGCCGGTGAGATTTTGCTGACGTCGATGGACCGCGATGGCACGCAAGCAGGCTACGATCTGGAGCTCACCCGCCGGGTGTCCGACACCGTCGAAGTACCGGTGATCGCCTCGGGCGGCGCCGGCGCGCTGGAGCATTTCGCCGACGTTCTTGACCAAGCCCATGCCAGCGCCGTGCTCGCGGCGAGCCTGTTCCATTTCGGCACGTTCACGATCGCACAGGTCAAGACGTTCCTTGCGGCCCGCGGCATCCCCGTGCGGACGTAGGAGCCTGTCGGGCTTCGCCCTCCATGCTCCTAAACAAACGGCGGACGCCGTTTGGTCCAGAACGGAGGTCATTCTTCCGATTCAGCGGAGGAGTTTTGAACTTTGGTGCGTCAGCGTCGCCTGGAGCAGCGCGGTGCGCTGTCACCGCCAAGTATAGCCAGTATTCAGCCAGCGATTTTGCCTGGATTGTGCAGTTGAGGCTTCCGCTCCTCGTAGCTGCGAGCGTGAGCCCCTCGACACGCTCGGGGCCTTGAGCCTGTCGAAACGGCGAGTGGCTTCCGCCTCAATTGCAGAATTTGGATTTACTACTGCGTCTGCTATGCGGGAGGAGGAGTCACCGGCTCGGCCGCAGGAACCGCCGGCGCTTTCTTCGGCGAACCGACCAGCAAGCCGACCTGCTCCTGAATCCGGACAAAGAACTCCGGTGTCAGCTCACCCACGGGGATCTCGTACATCTGATGGGTCCGCACATGCTCAAACAGGTTGCGTTCGCCATCCGGGGTGACGCCGCGGGGCCGGAGGAGGCGTTTGCGCTCCAGCATCAGCGCGAGGAATTGCAGCAGCGGCGTGTTGGCAGGGTTCGGCTCGTTCGCCGGGTCGGCCAGCGTGAGGAACAGGCTCTCCGCCGTCAGCTTCAACGTCCGTTCGGAATTCACCTCGGTTTTTCGCGGCTTCCACAGCTGTGCCCACCGGCAAAACACAAAACCACCAGGGCGATAATCCACGTCTTCTGCCACCAGGACATCGTGTCGTTCGATTTCGTTGGTCACCGAACGGACGAGATAGCTCACCACCCGGTCACCTTCCGCGAACGGGCGGTGGGAGATCCGCGACCTCGCCGCCAACGGTTGAAGACTCATTTCCATGGTTTTGTGTTTACTTGGCTGCGGGTGTGACGCTAGCAAATTCATTGCCCGACCCCACCCCGATGAATTTCCGCCACGGATTGTACGGACCGCCCCCAAGCTCCTCCCCTGTTTCATTGTGGTCCCGATTTTCATTTTTTTTTAAGACCCTGGTCTCGCGCCCGATTTGAAATGACTGGACGCATCATCGCCATCGGCGACATCCACGGCTGCCATGCTGAATTCGCGGAATTGCTGGAGCGCGTTTCTCCCGCCAAGGAGGACCGCCTCATTCTGCTCGGCGATTTGATCAATCGAGGCCCCGACAGTACGAAGGTGATCGATCTGGCGCGGGCCAACAACGCCATCTCGCTGCTCGGCAATCATGAGCTGCGATTGCTAAACTACCGGCGCACCAGAGATCGGGACTTTTTGAAGGAGAATGACCAGGAAACCTTCGCCCGACTGCGCCCTGAGGACTGGGCTTATCTCGAGTCCATGCTGCTGACCTACGAGGTCGCGGAGTTGAACACCGTCTTTGTTCACGGGGGCTTCCTCCCCGACGAACCGTGGCAGAAGCAGCCCGCATCGGTGGTCACGCGCGTGCAGGTGATCGACCGGGAAGGACGGCCGCGCAAGCGCGCCGATTGCCCGGAAGGCGCCTTCTGGGCCGATCTCTGGAGCGGGCCGCCCTTTGTCGTCTACGGTCACACGCCCCGCTCTGAGGTTTACCGGCTCAAATGGTCGCTGGGGCTCGACACCGCCTGCGTGATGGGCGGGCACCTCACGGCCTACATACTGCCGGAGAAGCGGATCGTGCAGGTCAAGGCGCGCCGGCGGTACTACTCGCCATAGGAGCACGCCCGCCTTCGCTCAGAGAGCTACGGCGTGGCCACTGAATCCTGACGGGCCGCGTCGGAGCCTTGGCGGAGACGGGGAGGACGAAGTCCGACGAGCTCCTTGGGATTAAGTTTTCAATCGCTCCCGAGTTCCGCTACGGATCCCGGCATGGCTGATTCCCCCGCCCTGAAGACCGTCCGCGAACTAAAGACAGTCGAAGCGCGCGCCAGCGTGCCCTTCACAAGCGTGCTGCTGGTCCGCAAGGTGGCAACGAAGACGTCAAAGAACGACAGTCCGTACCTTTCTGTCGAACTCGGCGACAAGACCGGCGCCTTCAGCGTCACCTGCTTCAGCGACAGCCCGCTGTTCGAATTCTTCAAGAACCTGCCGGAGAGCGCCGTCGTCCGCATCGAGGCGAAGACGGACTATTATCAGGGGCGCCTCTCGCCACGCATCAGCCGCGCGGATCCCCTCACCGGCGAACAACTCGCCGAACCGGGTCTGCTCGAGAATCTCATTGAGACTCCGCCCGAGAACCCGGTGAAGCTGTGGGAGGATTTCCAGGGATTTATCGCCAGCATCGGTCACCCGGAATTGCGCGCCACAGTGGAAGCGGTGTTCACAGACATCGGCGACGCATTCAAGACCTCCCCCGCGGCCATAGCGATGCACCACGCTTACCGGCACGGCCTGCTCGAACACACGGTCCACATGGCGCGGGCCTGCCGGGCGTTGCTGCCCCTGTATGTGGAAGTGGATGGCGACCTCGCGATGGCGGGCATCCTGCTGCACGACATCGGCAAGACGATCGAGTACGAGGGCACGTTGGTCACCCAGCGCAGCCGCAAGGGCATCCTTCAGGGCCACGTAGTGCTGGGCTACCAGCTCGCACGCCGCGCCGGCTTGAGGGCAAAACTCGATGCCGACCGCCAGGAACGCCTCGAGCACATCATCCTCAGCCATCAGGGCGAACTCGAATACGGCGCCGCGGTCATGGCCGCCACCCCCGAGGCAGTGTTCGTGTCGATGATCGACAATCTCGACGCCCGCATGGGCATGGTCCAGCGCGCGCTCCGTCAAGCCAGTGAGAACGACGTGTTCTCCGAACGCCTTCCCGGGCTCAGCGCTTCCCTGCTGACGAAGAAGCCGGGGGCGTAGCGCCGTCCGAAGTTTCAACGCCTAGCAGGCTCGCTTCCGGAGCGGGCTGCGCGCTGTGTTCTGCGAATGCCGACTGTGGCCCGGCCTTGAGGTGCCGGTCAAGAAACTCGCCAATCTCGTTCAAGCGACGGACTTGGTCAAAAAATCCCCATTCACTTTGAGTGTGACCGGCATTGGGGAAAATGAGCGACTCCACCCGTGGATTGGTTTTCTGAAGCTCCTTGGTCATCGTCACCGCCTCCTCGACAGAGACAATTTGATCCCAGGTGCCATGAATGACATAGATCGGCTGTTTGAGTTCTGCCGCCCGCAATTGGGGGTCGATCAGCGCCTCGTCAGTCTTAAAGCCTTGGGAATCCAACAATGATTTCCAGAAGACATAACTAAACATGTTATCATATTTCCACCGGTCGTCCTTCAAGAAATTGCGCCAGTGCGAAACCGCCGAGATGGCCACGCCGGCGCGATAAAGATCGGGATACCGGATCAGGCTCATATACGTCGCCCAACCGCCAAAACTCGCGCCGATGACGCCGATCCGCAAGGGGTCCACTTTCCCCTCGCTGATCAGATGGCGCACACCGTCCGCGATATCGTCGATCACGACCGTATCAAGCCGGGCGCGCAAGCCGGCGCTTTGATATTTCGCGCCATAACCCGACGAGCCGCGGTAATTTACCTGCAGCACGACATAGCCCCGGGTTGCCAGAAACTGATTCTCGGCATTGAAACGCCATACGTCACGGACCATCGGGCCGCCGTGAATGTCGACGACCAGCGGCGGAAGGCCAGGCGCCGGGAAAGGAGGATATGTCACATAGCCGTGAATCACCGCTCCATCCCTCGCCGCGAAGTCGAATGGCACCGTGTGCGCCATCTTTTTTTCTTTGAGCCGGTCACCTAGCTTCAGCAACGGCATCAACGTAGATTGCAGCGGCCGGAATATGTAGTAGACACCCGGGTCTCCATCGCTGAAAGAAAAGTAGGTAAAGGTGGCGCCATTGGCTGACCAATCAACCGGCAGGTTGACGTGGTCGGGAATCGCCTTGTCTATGACCTGCTGCACCGCCTTGAAGCCGGGATCCAGCCAGATCACCTCGGGCTTCTCAGCCTCATAGATCATGCCGATCAGTTCCGAGGATCCCTTGCGGAACAGCAGACGGGTGTAGCCTCCACCACCGTCCGCCAGATCGTACAACGGATGCGATGCAATAGTTTGCTTGATGACTCCCTCCGACATGCTGAACGCAGCCAGTTGAAAGACATCGCTCTTCAACCGCGACGAAATGTAAAGAATGTCGCCGTCCGGCCCGATCGTGTGAACGTCGGCGACCCGGTCGAGCAGGTCCCGCGCCGACACGTTGAATTTCAAGCCTTTTTCCCTGACGTGCTTGTCGAGTCTTTGGAACTTCGAGTCGCCCTTGGGCGCAAACGTAAATACCCGCTCCTCGTCATCATAGGAATAGTTCACCCGCTGTTCTCCCTCATCGTCGTACATCGTATAGCCGCCCAATGTATCCCGTCCGAACCGGCGTCGTGTCCGGATGTTATACTTGGTGGTGCTCGCGCCCCATCCTGATTCGAGCAGCACCAGAATCTCCGGCTGTTTTCTCACCGACATGATGATCCCGGCCACACGGTCTTCGCATTGTTCGTATTTGCCCGTGTTCACGTCGAGCAGCATGAGCGCCCTCTTCAGGATGAAGGCCAGCTCATGGTCGGAAACCCACGTGAGGTCGGTCACTTCATCATCGTAGGTGCCAACAGTGACATCGCACAGCAGCTTCTTTCCCTCAAGGTCGTATACAATCAGTGAGTAATGCGTGTCCCGGTCCCGGATGGTCGCCAGTCTGCGCCCGTCGTCGGACAAGACGTGCGGGAAAACCCGGTCCGTCTTCACCAATTCAAGCGCCGACGGCGCCGCCGACCCGCGGAGCAACGAGGCATAGTACTCCCGGACATCGTACGCCTTTTGAACTTGCGTCGACCGCACTTCGGCGCCCTCGGAAAAAACGTGCAGCGATCCCACCGCATCTGCACGATCCCGAAAAGCGACCTTTACGTGCTCCGGTTTCCCCCTGTGCAATCGACCGACCGGAACAAGCCACGTGCCCACGGACCCCTTGGCCACGAAGGTCAACAGGGCATAACACCGTCTTAAGTCGCGGTCGCTCGACAGATCGGCTTCGTAGCGAAAATTGATGCTGTCCGGCTTGGCTCGTTCACTGGCGTCGGCATTCCGCAACGGATCGAGATCGGCCTTGACGTTTTGTATTTCAATGAAGCCGGAACCGAACGCGGTGGCGGGCCGGATCGTGTAATCCTCGTATCCCGTCTCCCTCCTGAGTCCGTCCTTAAGGACGTAGAGATTGCGCTCGCTGCAATCGACCACTGGCAGCATCTCACCCTTGTAGCGGGCCTCCGGTTGCATTTGCGCCAGACCAACGGACGTGGCGGCAAGGAAAAACGCGGTCAGACGGATGGGGCGAACCCGACGATACATTTCCATGCTTCGGTGTTTTCATCTTGATCATCGGCGCTCCGCTGTCAACCACGCCGCCGTTCCCGCGCTTGATCGCACCTGCCCCCCGTTGCTATACAGGATACCGTTCCGGGTGATCGGGCCGGACGCGCCCAAAAACACCTTGATCGATCAATGAGTGGATTTAGCGAATGTTTCGTAGGATTATGACCATGGCATCTCAGGCGCTTGTAGGATATAACAAAGCTCGATGAGCACGCCCGCCCCGACGCCCAATCCGCGCATCACGATCGTCGACGCCCTGCGGGGGTCCGCCCTGTTTGGAATCCTGCTGCTGCACTCCATCGAACACTGGGATTTTTCGCGCTACCCCGCGGATTCCCCGGACTGGCTGCAGCAGCTGAACCGGAGCACACACGACACGGGATTTTTTCTTTTCGGAGGGAAAGCCTACGCGATCTTCGCGATGATGTTCGGCTTGAGCTTCTTTTTGATCCTCGACCGGTGGTCGGCGCGCGGGATTAATTTCCGCGGTCGCTTCCTTTGGCGCCTGGGGGTGCTGGCCCTGCTGGGCTACATTCACGGCATCATCTACTGCGGCGACATTCTCCTCATCATCGCAATCCTTGGGGTGCCGCTCGTCTTTATCCACCGGCTCAGCAGCCGGACGCTGCTTTGGATCTCCCTCGGGCTGATGCTGCAACTCCCGTCGCTCTGGCAGGCGGGCCACGTCCTGCTTGACGCCGGCTTCGCCCCTACACAACCGCTTCACTGGGCGATCTACGGTCAGTTGTGGAATATCTACTCCCACGGATCGTTTCTCGACGTGTGCACGGCCAATCTCTGGACGGGCCAGTCCTCGCGGATTCTATGGACGATCGAGACCGGACGTTATCTGCAGATGATGGGGCTCTTCATCTGGGGGCTGCTGCTCGGGCGCAGCCGCATCTTCGAGGATCCCGCACGCTGCGTCCGGCTGGGACGGCGGGCCTTGCTCTGGGGATTCGTCGGGGCCGCCATTCTCCTCCCCGTCAAAGCCCGCCTCGGAGCCTGGGGCTTGAAAGATCTGCGTCTGTATTATGTGGACAATCTCGTCGGCTCCTACGGAAACCTCGTGCAGATGGCGGTCTGGGTCGGCGGTTTCATTTTGCTCTACCAATATGTCGCACCTCGAAAGGTTCTAGGACTGCTGGCTCCCTATGGCCGGATGAGCCTTACCTGCTATGTCACGCAGGCGCTCATGGGCGTTCCGCTGTTCTATGGCTACGGCTTCGCGCTGTATCGTCACCTGGGACCGTTTTATAGTGTGCTCGTTGGCCTCGCCTATTTTGTCAGCCAGTGCGCCTTTGCACATTTCTGGCTCAAACGATTCCTCTACGGTCCGCTCGAATGGGCCTGGCGGTCATGCACCTTTCTGACCCTGGCCACGCCCATGCGGAAACCCGGCCCGGCGGCGGCTCCCGCGACGGTGAACGCCGGTGCGGTGGCGCTGCCCGGCTGAACGCGCCGAAAACTATCCGGCCACCGCCCCCCAGCGAGCAGAATCAGATTGCCCGACGCCACACGCCCCACATTTCCTTCTCCTCTCATAATGAAACCGATCGCTTGTTGGCCAACGCCGCATCCCAAACTCAGTCTCGTTGCCCGGGTCATGCTCTGCCTCGGCCTCGCGCTCACGGACGTCAGTCACGCCCAGACCGCTGACAACCCCAGCCCCCGCGAGCACATCCGGTTCGACGCCAGCTGGCGCTTCGCCTTCGGCCATCCCTTCGACCCCGCCAAGGATTTCAACCACGGCACCGGCTATTTCTCTTATTTCGCCAAGGCTGGCTACGGTGACGGCCCGGCGGCGGCGAAATTCGACGATGCCGCGTGGCGCGTGCTCGACCTGCCGCACGATTGGGCGGTTGAGGCGCCCTTCGCACCGGGCGGCAGCGCGAGTCACGGATTCAAGGCCATCGGCCGCAATTTTCCCGACGCCAGCATCGGCTGGTATCGCAAATCGTTTCGGATTCCCGAATCCGATCTTGGACGCCGCATCAGCGTGGAGTTCGACGGCGTCTTCCGCGACTCGGTTGTCTGGATAAACGGCTTCTACCTTGGCCGCCAGCCCAGCGGTTACACCGGCTTCCGCTATGACCTGACCGACTACCTCAACTACGGCGGCGAAAACGTCATAGCCGTCCGCGTCGATGCCACGATGGAGGAAGGCTGGTTCTACGAAGGCGCGGGCATCTATCGTCATGTGTGGCTGACCAAAACCGCCCCGTTGCACGTGGCGCATCGCGGCACGTTCGTCGTCACCGACATCAAGGGCGACGCCGCCGAGGTCACCGCGCGCACCACCGTCGCCAATGACGGCACGGCGCCGGCAACCTTCGACATCGAACAGAGCATCGTTGGCGGGGACGGACGGCCGGTCGCCGAAACATCGTTGCGCCAGATCAACCTCGCGCCCGGATGCACCACCGAGTCTCCCTGCGTATTGCCGGTCGCCCATCCACGCTTGTGGTCGCTGGAGACACCCGTCCTGCACCGGCTTGTGACGACGATTCGCTCCGGTGGCGCAGTTGTTGACCGGTATGAGACGACTTTCGGCATCCGCACCATCCGCTTTGATCCGGACGCAGGATTCTTCCTCAATGGCGAACACGTCAAACTGAAGGGCACGAACAATCACCAGGACCATGCCGGCGTCGGCGTTGCGGTGCCAGATGCGCTCCAGTCCTTTCGCATCGCCAGCCTGAAGGAGATGGGCAGCAATGCCTATCGTTGCTCGCACAATCCTCCGACTCCTGAACTGCTCGATGCCTGCGACCGGCTCGGCATGCTGGTCCTCGACGAAAACCGGCTGATGGGGCCGAGCCCCGAGCAATTGAGCCAGCTCGAGCAGATGATCCAGCGCGACCGCAACCACCCCAGCGTGATCCTCTGGTCGCTCGGCAACGAGGAATGGGCCATCGAAGGCAACATCAAGGGCGCCCGGATCGCCTCTTCCATGCAGGCCTTTGCGCAGCGGCTCGATCCGACCCGCCGGACCACGGTGGCCAACAGCGGAGGCTGGGGCGGCATCTCCACGGTGATCGATGTCGTGGGTTACAATTACATCAACCAGACCAACCCGGACGAGCAACATGCCAAGTTCCCGCGGCAGCCGGGCGTCGGCACAGAGGAGACCAGCACCCAATGCACCCGCGGGACTTATTTCGACGACCGCCCCAATGTCCACCTTTCGCCGCAAGCCCGGGGCGACTCCGGCGGCAATTGCGAGAAAGGCTGGAACTACTATGCCGCGCGCCCTTTTCTGGCCGGTTTGTTTTTCTGGACCGGTTTCGATTACCGCGGTGAACCCACGCCGTTTGGCTGGCCGGCGGTGAGCTCGCAATTCGGCCTGCTCGATGCCTGCGGTTTTCCCAAGGATAGTTTTTATTACCTCAAGTCATGGTGGACCGACCAGCCCGTGCTGCACCTTTTTCCCCATTGGAACTGGCCGGATCGGATCGGTCAGGAGATTACGGTCGGCTGCTTCAGCAATGATGATGCCGTCGAACTCCTGCTCAACAGCCGCTCGCTCGGCAAGAAGGACATGCCCCGCAATGGACACCTGGAGTGGACGGTGGCCTATCAGCCCGGAACGCTTGAAGCTCGCGGTTACCGGGCCGGCCAGGTAGTGGAAACCAGCCGCATCGAGACGACCGGCCAGCCGGCCGCGATCCAGTTGGTCCCCCAGCGGGCCCAGCTGACCGCCGACGGAGCGGATGTGGCGGTGGTCGAGATCAAGGTGGTTGATGCCCAGGGGCGTACCGTTCCGACCGCCGGCAATGAGATCAGTTTTGAACTCCAGGGACCCGGTCGCATCCTCGGCGTCGGCAACGGAGATCCCGGTTCCCACGAGCCCGACCGGGTGGTCGACGGGATTCGTCTCCTCCCGGTCGACGACTGGCGCGGGCGGATCGCTCCGCCGGCCACCACAACGCCCGGCGCCTCGGAAGCGCAAGCGCCCCTCCCCCAGCTAGGCAACTGGCTCGCCCCACTGCCAAAGCCGGGTGAAGTCTATGATCTATCCGCCACCTTCACCATCGACGCGCTGCCGCCTGCGGCGAAAGTCCGCCTCTTCCTGCCCGCGCTGGGCGCCCGGACCACCGTCTGGGTCAACGGACATGAAACCGTCCGCGATCTCGACACTGCGGCCTCCGGCCCCGCCCTCCTCCTCGATTCTGGCCGGTTTTCCACCGGGTTGAACCGCGTGCAGATGATTGTGGTTCCCCGCGACGGCGACCGGAATCATTTGCCCGAACAAACGCGGCTCGGCAACGTGCAGGTCTGGACGCCGGCCGCAGCGTATCAGCGCCGCGCATTCAACGGCTATGCGCAAGTCATCGTACAGACCACCCGGGAGGCCGGCGAAATCCGCCTAACCGCACACGCGGAGGGATTGCAGCCCGCCGCCGCAACCCTGACGGCGAAGCCCAATCCAGTCTGTCCCACAGCGCCCTGACCATTCGGCAAATCTCCAGGCGCCGATTCATCCTAGATTCATCCTAAATTCCGCAGTTGAGGCTTCCGCTCCCCGTAGCTGCAAGCGTGAGCGAGTGGATTTCGGCTCAACTGCGGAATCTAGATTCATCACCGTGGCCTGCTGCAGAAGCGGCTTTGCGGCGCGATTCCTCTGTGGCCCGACTACTGAGCTTTACGTAATGCGCCATGGACGGAGCATGCCCGGCGAACTGGCTGCAGGCTCGACTGAAGAACGTGGCATTCATCCTAGCAGAATGCTGGCCAGCAGAATCGACTTGGACCGCCAGACGCCGATGTATCTTCCGTTCGATTTGCACGTTTCGCACCGCCAACAAGCAGGCGTTCAAGGCAGCGTTTGTGAGCGTGTTGCAACTGACCCAGCATCTGCGTTTGAGCAAGATTGGCACGGTAGGGCGCGACCGCTGGGCGCGCCGAAAAGAACGGACGGCCCGGCGGTCCGTCCCTACCTCGAACCGATGATTGACGCCGTTGGTCAGCGTGGATGGCACGAAGATCCAAGCCAACGCCAGCAAGCATGCCGCGCAACGGCTCTTCTCCCTCAAAAACCTAGCGGCCGCGGCGTCAAACCGCCGACCGAACCTCTCCCCGGTCGAAAAACCGGGCCGCTGTCGGCGAAAAGAGGCCCCAACTGGATCTTCGTCCGGGCCTCCTGCGTCACAAATCCATTTTCCAAGTCCCTCGCACCGCTACGCATAAGTCCGTCCCAAATGGCCCCGGCCATTTGCTTAGGAACGTGCCCGCCTTCGCTCAGAGAGCTACGGCGTGGCCACTGAATCCTGACGGGCCGCGTCGGAGCCTAGCGGAGACGGGGAGGGCAAGCCCGACACGTTCCTAGCCCGCATATTTCACAGTTTTCACCACCGCTACGATCACTTTTCTGCACGCGTCACAACTGCTAGCGGTGGTCAAAGGATATGCGGGCTGTAGCCCGGATGTGCCGGCCCGCGTGCTCGGCCCGCGGATCGTCTACAGTTTGCACGCAAGCTACAGAGTAGAGTGTGAAACATCCGGGCTAGAATCAATGCGCAACCGCCATCCGATAGAACATTAAGCCCGCGATGCTGATCCCGACGAAAATGACAAAACCGCGGACAGACTTCTTCCCGATCCGCCGCGCAACTCCCGCGGCACCGTGCCGCCACCCGCCACCGAGTTGACAGCGCCCGCGAGAAAAGCGGTCCGAACGCGCCGAGCAAATGGGGAGGATCGACAACAATCATGGCGGAAGTCTTTGCAGGCAGCCGGTGGACGAAGTCCGGCAGGCGCCTTGCTGGTTATACAGTCTTCGTCTGCCCACCGTCCGCATCGATCAACGAACCCTGAAGAAACCGTCCGCGGGACGACGCGACGAACGAGACGAGTTGCGCAATGTCCTCCGCCTCGCCGATCCGCACGATATTCTCCGCGGCGACGACCGCTTGTTCCGCCTGGTCAAGACTCTCGCCCGTCCCGGCAATGCGGCGCTGCATGCGCGCGACAAACCGTGCGGTGCGGATGTATCCGGGATTGATGGCATTGACTTGAACTCCGTCGCGCACTCCGACATCAGCGAGTGCCTTTGTAAACGACATGAGGGCGCCATTCACAGACCCGCCGATCGTGAACTCCGCGCCCGGTGTCCGACCTCCCACCCCAATGATGTTTACGACCGAGCCGCAACGACTCTTCAGGTGCGGCCAGGCCGCACGCGTCAGCCGGACGGCGCCATGCAATTTGAGCGCAAATCCATCGCTCCAGTCCTCATCAGTCAGAGTGAGAAAATCCCCCCGCTTGGTGGCGCCCGCATTGTTCACCAAAATATCGATGGCCCCAAATGCGCTGAGCGTAGCTCCCACGACGTGGGTGCCGGCAGCTGGCTCGCGCAGGTCAACCGCACAGATGTTGGCGCGCCGACCCAGGCTCCGGATTTCGGAGGCTGCCGCCTCCAGGAGCGCTTGATCCCGGGCGGTCACCATCACATCGGCTCCGTCGCGGGCGAGTTGCAGGGCGATCGCCCGGCCGATGCCGCGGCTAGCACCGGTCACCAAGGCGACCTTGCCCGCATGCGGAAACAGACTCGTTGGATTCGTTTCCGGCATGATGATTCAGGCTCAGGGGGCTTTTTTTGGAACGTCCGGAGTTTGCAACGCAGCCTTAACCAGTAATTTGTGCCACTGACTCATGTCAATGTGCTCCAGGGTTCCACCGAGATGAACCGGCTGGTTGAGCAGCGTGTATCCATGATCGTCTTTCTGGGTGGAAAGCAAACCGACCTTCGACAGGCGTTTAGCAATCCTGCCGCGTCCCCAGAACTGCAAATCCACGCTCAGCGGCCGCGCCCGAATCGAGAGGTCCTTTGCGCCGGCGATTTGCCCGGATCCTGTGAGACGCTCGTCCCCGGCCGTCATCACGATGTCGGCTAGACAAATCGCGCCGTCGGGTCCCCGGGTGGCGGTTAGCGTGATCTGGTCATAACCGATCTCGGAGATGTCGTTTATAAATCGAATCACCGTTTCAGCTGTCGGGCTGACGTTTCGCTTGCCAAAAGAATCGACCGAGTCGTCTGCCCCGAAAAACCGGCCAACGCCGGTACCCAGCCGGCCCAAGGTATCTCCGACAGGGGTGTCGACTTCCTGCGGCATCGCTTCGTCCAGATCGGTCTTGAACAGGCGCACAATCCCAGCCGTGCTCGTCAGTCGGAACTCCTCCTGTGCACGGCCAACAAGATCCACGAGGCCAATTCCGTTTCCCGACAGCGTGCAGGCAATGGAATATTGGCCTTCGATAACCGGATCTCCCCCCTTTTCCGGCACCGGGAAAAGGGTCGCTGCATCGACCTTTTCCATGGCCGCCGTAGCCTTGAGGTCATACGGAAACTCGCCGGCGTCATCGAATGAGAGAGCTCCTTTTACGTTGGTGAAACGTTGCCCGGCAACCTCGCCCTGCCCGTCTTCCAGGCGGACAGAACCGTGATCCACCTGGAAAACGCCGCCGATTTTTCCGAAAACCCGATCCCCGGCGCTTACCCGGTCGAACGCCACCGCCACGCGCCCCGCCCAGTTGCCCCAGAACGGAATCCGATCTCGGGTTTTGGCCGGCGTTTCCGGTCCGGCACTCGCCGGCTGGGGCGCACCTCCGGCCGCAGCCAAAGAAGCAGCGATCAGGCGCAGGTGCTCGAGGACGACGTCTTTCGCAGTCAGTTTCACGTAAAGCCGATTCGCCTCCTCGTCGCGAATCAACGTACCTTCGGCTGACAGATTCGAGACTCCCGGCCCAAATTCGATTTTCACCGGCCCTTGGAATGAAATCCTCCCGTCTCCCCCCACTTCCACGTGCCCGCTGGCGGTGAGCGAGTGGTGCTCGTCGTGTCCGACAACCGCCAGCTTGCCGTCCAACTCCATTGAAGTCCCCAGGGTTGCGGAGAAATCACCTGAGGCCGAACGACCGCTGATCCAGCCGGCATTCGGAAGCATCGCCTTGGAGGCCAGAGCAGGGAGATCCGCACTCCACGTTCCCGTCATCGCGATCGGTTGGTCCGGCCCGCCGGGCTGGGATGCCTTGGCGTCGAGGGTCGCGAGGCGACTACCGCCACTGTTAATCACCAGTGGAGCCGCCTGAAAATGCCATCCCTGGGGGCCGTAATCGGCGAGCAGAGAAATCGCCAGATCCAGCTTCGGGCCGAAGGTCTTGTTGGCGCGCTGCACGGAGACTCCCGCCGCAGTAACCGGCGATTTTGAACACACGGTAAACGCTCCCTTGTCCGTCCGGACGATGAACTCCCCGGTCGCATCCCCGCCAGAGAAAACAAAGCGGTCCTCAGGCGTGGACAGCCAGGCTAATGGGAATCCCCGAACCGCGATCTCCATCCAGTTGCCCGCGGGATCCGCCGGCTTTAGGTCACCGGTAGGCACCTCGACTTCGAAGGGTTGAAGCGATTGCAGGACAACAGCCGGCCCGGTTCCACTCAGAGAAGCACTCAGACGATCCACCCGGATCGAGCGTCCGCTCCAGGCCGCGTCAAAGCTCGTGTCTACATTCACCGCTCCAAGGCGATCAAGAGACGGCTCTAGTACACTGAGGTTGCTTATACCGCCACTCAGATGCCCCAGCGCATGAGCCCTCGTGAATGCGATATCGGTATCATACTGCCCCTCCCCTTTCGCGGTAAACCGGGGCAACGGACGATCCAGCGTGAACAGGGCGACATCGGAGTCCTGCAAATCGACCTTCCATGTTCCCGCCAACTGGCTCGAATCCTCAGCCCAACGGGCGAATATTGTCGCTAGGTGCTGGCTGCCACGGCTCAGGTCAACCGAATATGACTCCTCACCGGCGCCAACCGCGGCCGTGACGTCCGTGAGAAATGTGATGCCGTTGGGAAACGGGCCGCCTTCGGCCGAACAATCGCCCTTAAACTCAATGCGGCCAAATGTCCGCGGGGATTTCATCGCAACAATGAGATGGCCATGACCAGCGATGGCGACCACCGAAAGCTCTGAATCAACAAGCTCCGTCGATGCGTCGACCGCGAAGTCGCCATCGCGTCCCGCAGCCATCCCGCCGCCCTTGATGATCACGTGCACGCGAGCTGGGGCACTGCCCAGCGGCGCCGCGACCACGATCTCTCCCTCCAGGTCGGCCCCGTCCAGGGACACATCGCAGGGCAGCGCCCATCTACTCAAGATCCCGCGGAAGATGCGGACGACCTCTTGCGGCGACTTGACCTCCGCCGGAGCCGGCGCTGCCGGCCCTCCTTCGACCGCAGGCGTCGATCCAGTCGCTTCTCCGGTCCCGTTCGGCGCAGCAGCCTGCCGCAGGTCAAGCGTCCATCCTTTCGCCACCAAGCGCCGAAGCGGCAGCTTTCGCTCCCTCAATGCGGTCACGAGCGGAAGTTCGGCTTCGAGCGAAGGTATTGTGAGAACCGCGCCATCGATCTTCAGTTGCAGCTCGGACACCTCGACTCGGCCAAAGCGCGCCGACAGCGAGCCCAAGGATCCTTGAAAGGCGGGCTGCCTGGCCAGGATGGCCTGCGCCACCCAGGTTTGCACGACCGGCGCAAACGCCAGCGCGACAAGAACAGCGGCCAGCGCCAACACCAGCACGAAACAGCTTAAAAGGATGCGAAGAAATTTCACTCGTTGGAGAGACAGATCAGACCCCCGGCTGCCAGCAGGGTTGCATCCGACTGGGGCCTGTCTTCAGGCTGAAACCCCACAGCGATGGAGATATGGCAGGCACAAGACAAGACGGACGCAATGGTTTGCTGGTTTCATGGCCGGCCGGGTTTTCACGAAGCAACGTCAATTCCCATCCGGTCGCGACAAAACTGCGCCACCTCGTCAGCCAGAGCCGCCCGAAAGAGAAACGGCTCCCTTGCCGGGCGGAGGTCGATCTCCGCGCAATGCAACGCCTGCCGCGGCAACGGCAGCAGCATCGCATGGCGCTCCGTCCACCCGTGCTGGGCGAATTCAAGATAGAGCCGCTCGTCCGGACCATACAACTTGTCCCCAACGATCGGATGGCCGAGCCATAATGCGTGGGCGCGGATCTGGTGTTTGCGACCGGTTTCCAGCCGGACGCGGACCAATGTGAAGCCGCCACCCGTCGCGACCGGCTCAAAATGCGTCACCGCGGCCTGCGCGCCAGGCGTACCCGCAACCACGACCTTCGATCGGATCGTGACACAGCTGTCCGGGTCGGGTCCGAGCGGCTGATCCACGGTCACTGCCTGAGCCAGTTCCCCTGTGAGGACAGCCAGATAGACCTTGCCGATGAGTCGCTGTTGCGTGGCTTTCTGAAGTTTGCTCGCGGTCGCACTGTCTTTGGCGAGGACCACCACTCCACTGGTCTCCCGGTCAAGCCGGAAAACGAGGTGCACCGTCGGAAGTCCGAGATATTCCCGCGCAGCGCCGACTAGGCTGGACCAAGGTCCGTTTTTCGACGGATGGCAGACGATCAGCCCGGGTTTGTTGACGACCAGCAAGCGTTCGTCCTCATGGAGAATCCAGCCGGGAAAATCCCCGGGGGTGATCAACGGCGCCTCGGATCCGATTTGCACGCTCATCATCAACAATTCAGGCCAAACCGCCGGCACGCCATAAGCTTTGCTAAAGGCTGGTGCAAAATGCGCCGACTGATGTTGATAAAGCCATGCATCGGATGCAAATTCAGGCGTCGTGCAATGAATGATTCTCGCTCACAGGGCGATCTCCCGGTTGCGGCGAAAGCAGACGCGGGATGGCATTGTTGCATTGTCGACGCGAGCAAATCCTTTGGTTCAGTTTAGTTTTCTTGGTCAATCAACCCGAAAGGAATCTCAAATTATGAATAGCGCAGCCAATAATCACGAAGTGATCGTCTCTGGCATCCATCTCGACCTGACTCCCTCGCTCAAGTTTTACGTGAATGAGAAAGTCGGGCGGTTGCTGCGCCACGAGGAACGGATCATTCGGATTAGGGTTGAGCTCGAGTTTGACGGGAAGAACGACGTCACCCACCCCTTTATCGCCAAAGGCCATATCATCATCCACGGCCCAGAGATGACTTGCAGCATCGCATCGGACGATTGCCACAAATCGGTCGATCTGCTCGTTGACCGGCTCGACCGCATGTTGCGGCGGCGTTCCCGGCTGCTCAAAGTCAAGCGCAACCACCCGCACGCAGTGGAACTCGCCACGTTGCTGCCCAAGACCGCCTAGCCCGGATGTGCCGGCCAGCATGCTCGGCCCGCGGATTGTCTACAGTCTGCACGCGAGCTACAGAGTATAGTGCGAAACATCCGGGCTAGAAGCGCAGTCCCACTCCCACATACCAGCCATCCATCGTATACTTTCCGGTCGAGAAGCTCCTTCCAGCCAACGTAAACTTGGTATCGGAGGTTCCGAGGACTCGGTAGCCGATGTCAATGTCCGCCCTCGGGTCGAGGTGGAACAAGAATCCTGCCGTACAACCCCACGCAAAATCCAAATCCGAATTGCTGGCGTATTGATCCTGCGCTCCTCCGGTGAGCTTGATTTTCGCGTTCACCGACGCCGCTCCGATGCACGGGCCGATATACATGCGGAGCTTTCTGTAACGACTGTCGGGAGCAAAATTGGCCCTGAGATTCAACACGATCGGCATCATGGTCTCGCTAACGTTGAACTGCTGACCAGGGGCTGTCTCCACACCGGACCATTTCGCTCGTTCAAACTCGATGCTGACCTCCTTCTCGAAACCGAACTCGTCCGTCCCCATGTAGAGTCCCGTACAGAAGCCCAGACCGGTGGCACTGGCTCCGGCGATGACATGTGGATTCACCGAAGAAACGATCGGCCGGAAAAAATATTCATCAGCACGACCGTCTGACAGAAAACCCATCAGAAGGGCGATTGAGAGTAGGGCTTTGGGAGTCATGATGTTTTCGGTACGATGTTCAGGGGTTGGTGCTCGAAGTCGTTCGCAGTAATTCTAGCTGAAGAAACAGCTAATCCCGCTTACGGTGCAGTTGGATGGGAGGACGTCAGAAGATGTCTTGCATTTAGGATATTTCGCGCTGTCGGCGCAAGCCGGAACCTCCAGCGTCACGGCACCGTTCGTGCGGGATCCCATGCGGGCTGCACCAGGTGCGTAGGCCGATGGTGCGCCCAGCAGGAGTCGAACCTGCAACCCCCAGATTCGTAGTCTGGTGCTCTATCCAGTTGAGCTATGGGCGCGTAGATGAAAGAGGGGGTAAGAAGCAAGCTTTGACCCGGCACTGCAAGCGTGAAATGGATGCGATCAAAACGCGCATCCCGGAACCCTGCTGCGCAACGATCGAGTTGTAGGAGCCTGCTTGCAGGCGAATCCGGCCTGCGAAAAGAATCCGAACAAACGAGTCTTGGAGACGCGACGCCCTCGTCGCGTTTTTCGAGGGACGGACGCGGCGAGGGCGCCGCGTCTCCAATACGCAGCGATGCGAAACATCCCGCTTCAACCGGACTCCGCGGGCCGCCAGTCGATCAGCTCCATTTGAAGGAGTTTGCGGTCGTTGTGGAGATTCCAGGCCACCTGCACAGCCAGGTCGACGGGAACGCCGATGGGAGGCATGCGGTGGGCCAGCTTCCAGGCGACGCCATAGATCCGCCGCCCGCGCTCATCCTCAACATGAAAGCGGAAATGCTGCTCCTTGAAAACCTCGGGGCGCTGCCGAAATCGAACGCCACGGAGTCCAAAGACCGGCTCGGGGTTGCCCTGGCCGAACGGATGCATTACTTCGAGTTCGGTCAACAACGACTCCCGAATCTGTTCGAGCGTGAGCCAGCAGGCGATTTCCAGGCCGGGTTCCGAAAACAGGCCCTGCTGGGACGCCCGCACCGCTGTCGTGAAGCGTTCCCGAAATTGCTCCAGGTTGACCTGCGGCAACGAGATGCCGACAGCCATCGGATGGCCGCCCCAACTAGTCAACAGATCGGCGCATTCGCCTAGCGTTTCCACCAAATTGAGCCCGTAGATGCTGCGGCCAGAGCCTTTGGCCAGTCCGTTCTCCTCGCCCAGCACAATGCAAGGTCGGTGGTACTTGCGGGTCACCCGGCTGGCCACAATGCCCACCACCCCGGGATGCCATTCCTTGTTAAACAACACGATGCCGTGGGAATCCGCGTACTGTTCCTCCACCATCCGCTCGGCGACTTCGGTAATCGCACGCTCGATCTCCTGCCGTTCGCGATTGAAACCGTCCAGTTGTCGCGCCGCGTCGACGCAAAAGGCAGCGTCCTCACTGAGAATCAGCTCCACCGACAACGCGGCGTCGGCCAGACGGCCGCTGGCATTGATCCGTGGCCCGATCCGGAAGGAAATGTCCACCGGCTGGATCTCCTGGCCGGGCTTTAGGCCGGACACGTCCATCAACGCGCGCAACCCCCGCCGGCGCGTGTGCTGAAGGATATCGAGCCCATGACGCGCGAGGATGCGATTCTCCCCAACCAACGGCACCAAGTCGGCCACGATTCCCATCGCCACCAAATCGAGATATTCCTTCAGGTGAATCCGAAACGCCACCGGATGGTTCTCGGCCCGCAATTGTTTGAGAAGGCCATGCACCAGCTTGAAAACCAAGCCCACGGTGCAGAGATCGTGCCATGGCGCATCGTCCGGCCTCGGGTAAACATGAGGATTGACCAGAATGCCATCGACGAGCGGCTTTTCCTTTGACCGGTGATGGTCGATCACGATCGCATCCACGCCCTGCGTTTGCAGGTAGGCAACCTCGTCATGGGAATTCGTTCCGCAGTCCAGCGCGATGAAGAGATCCGGCTTGCCGGCCTCCAGCGCGCGATCGATAGCCCCGCGACTGAGTCCGTAGCCCTCCTCCAGACGCCGCGGCACAACGAAGCGCGGATCCAGACCGAATCGCCGCAGCACGCTCACCAGAAACGCCGTGCTGCTGACGCCGTCCACATCGTAGTCGCCCAGCACCACCAGTTTCTCCTGCCGCTCGATCGCCCGCCGGAGACGCGCCACGGCGGCATCCAGGTTGGCGAGCAGGAAAGGATCCTGAAGGCCGGCAAGTGCCGGTCGGAGAAACTGCGAAGCCGCGGCAGTCTCCTTCAGCCCATTATGCACCAGCAATTCGGCCAGGATCGGGCTGATCTGCAGGCGTTGACAGACCTCCTGCACTTCGGCGTCCGGCAAAGGCGTGTGAATCCAGCGCATGGTGAATACCCAGCGGGGACCATCTGGTCGGCGTAGGGTCGCCGCTTGCCGGCGGACCTTTCGAACTCATGGAGAGGTCCGGATGCAAGGTCCGACCCTACGACGAGATGTCCTACTGGGAGGCCTTGCTCGAACCGGTCCACTCGTACTTCGGCGCCACGTCGTGGTGCGCCTCGACGTGCTTGCGGTCACCCTTGTGCCACCAGTAGAAGACCGGTGCCGCGATGTAGATGGACGAGAATGTGCCCGTGATAATACCGACGAGGAATGTGAAGGACAGATCGCGCATGATGCCGCTGCCAAACAGGAAGAGCGACAACGCGGCCAGGAAAGCAGTCAGGCTGGTCATGATCGAACGGGCGAACACCTTGCGGACCGCAAGATTGATGACATCGCGCAGCGTGCCATTGGGGTTGATCCTGAGCTCCTCGCGGATCCGGTCAAACACCACGATCGTGTCATTGATCGAATAGCCGGCGATGCTGAGGATCGCGGCGACCATGGGCGCCGAGAATTGGTAACCGAACAGGACGAAGATTCCGATTGTCATCAGGATGTCGTGGATCGAAGCCACCACGGCGCCGACGCCGAATCCGACCTCAAACCGGAAGGCGACGTAGAGCAGGATGACGACCATCGAAAGCGCCACCGACAGCAGGGCGTTCCACTCGACCTCGGCCCCAATCGTCGCTCCCGTGCGGTTCTGGCCGACATTCTTGAATTCAGCCTGCGGAAAAGCTTTCTGCAGCGCGTCGAACAGTGGCGTGGA